>JAEEGL010431131.1_pt1 | contig 16596 bp, 14 predicted proteins | sample 9134231 | NCBI WGS metagenome assembly JAEEGL01 (sample SAMN16246548, study PRJNA631951) | gut metagenome | biome: gut microbiome; feature: rumen; material: fiber-attached | host: Bos | place: Iran: Karaj | collected 2018-10 | reverse complement strand
CTCAAATAAAGTTTGTAATCCTTGTTACAGTTAAACGTTAACGTTTACCGTTCCAAAAATTTACTGTTTGGATTCGTTCTTAAATCCGAATATTCTTGTGAAGATTTTCATCTTCGTGAATCTCGTGAAAGATTCATTTTTAAAAGAATTTTCGGGGTTGTCATGTTATTAAGTTATTAAGGTTCGTTGCTGTTTTTGATGTTCTGTATCAGCGACAGCTTGTACATAATACAACTATGAAAACTAAAAGTCAACCACTTTTTTTAATTTTTTTTAAAAAATTTTTTACAACTTATTTTACCGTAAATTTTGTCGAAAAAAGAGCCCTGAAGAAAAAATCTTCAAGGCTCCTGGATGACATAAATCTTTTATTGCTTCTCTTCTTATCCCTGCTTGATCTTAAGTGTATCGCCCGCATAGATAAGATCCGGATTCTTGATGTTATTCCAAGCAACAAGATCATTTACAGAAACCCCAAATCTCTTACCAATATTTGTAAGGTTATCTCCTCTCTGGATCGTGTAAGTGATCCACTGTCCACCTGCTGCCTGTCCAACTGTACTTGAAACACTACCCTCAAAATGTGCCATTCCCATATACCTCCTTATATGTATTCATATAAATACTTGCAGTTCTATGACTGCCAACTCAAATCACGAAATTATTTTATCATGCAGCCGTCTACCTGAACATCATTAATTCGGATGAAATACAGAAGGCGGATTATGTAAACTAATACACAATCCGCCTGATCATCATACTGTATTACTGATTATTATATGTCTGATTATTATAGTTCTGGTTATCATAACCCTGCATGTTAGTATAAGCCTGGTTATTATATACCTGGGCATCATTTGCCTGATTAACATAGCCCTGACCGTTATATGCCTGATTTCCGCCCTGTGCACCAAATGTCTGGTCCGGGTTGTACTGCTGGCCATTCTGAACAGCCTGCTGGCGCTGCATAGCCTGCTGCTGCTTCTGCTGTGGGCTTATACCCATTCTCTGCTCTGTCTTCTTCTGATCCCATACCTGTCTCATCTGACCAAGATAGTTAAGGTTCTCATTATTGTAACCAAATCTGGCATACGGACATGCTGCTGCCACTGTCTGTGCGATGTGATTAATAGTATCATCTTTTACACCATAGATATTTAAAGTAATCTCTCCACGTGCCGTAGCAAGGATCAGCTGCTTTGTAGTAGTTACAAAGTTCGTTGTCTGCTTATAAACATATACCATGAATACTTCGTTAGTAAATGCCATCTGAGTGAGATTCTGTGCATTAGCCACTACTCTCTCAGAAAGAATAACAAACTTATCCTGATATTTGATGCCCTTATAGAGTTCATCAGCCTGAAACAGAAGATCCGGGTTCTTCTTAAACATACTATGGTTTTCCGGATGCTTCTTTAATTTTACGCCCTTTACGATCATGATCGAGCATAAACCAGCTATAACAAGAAGCACTAATGCTCCTATGATCATGGAACTGTCTCCGTCAGATACGGCTACAGCGATCAACAGAGCCGCCAGTAACCCAAACATTGTAACGAGTACAATTCCACCAGCTAATAAACCTTTAGCGCTTTTTCTAATGGATTCATATAACTTTTCGCGTCCCATTTTACTCCTGACCCTCCATACCGGCGAGCTTTGCAGCCTGATCAGCTGCTGTAAGCGCATCTATAAATTCATCAATGTCACCATTAAGGACTTCCTGTAATCTATATGATGTAAGCTTGATTCTGTGGTCTGTAACACGTCCCTGTGGGAAATTATAAGTCCTAACCTTTTCTGATCTGTCTCCTGAACCGATCTGGCTCTTTCTTGCTGATGCCTCTGCATCATGAGCCTTCTGAAGCTCTAAGTCATAAAGCTTTGTTCTGAGGAGAGCGAAAGCCTTAGCCTTATTCTGAATCTGTGACTTCTCTGTCTGGCTGTAAATAACGATACCTGTTGGGTAGTGAGTAAGACGAACCGCAGAGTCGGTAGTATTTACGCACTGACCACCGTTACCGGAGGCTCTCATAACGTCGATACGGATATCCTTCTCCTCGATCTTAACATCCACTTCTTCTGCCTCAGGCATGATAGCAACAGATGCTGCTGATGTATGAATTCTTCCGCCTGATTCTGTATCAGGTACACGCTGTACACGGTGTACACCACTCTCATACTTGAGTTTGGAGAAGGCACCACGTCCCTTTATCATAAATGTAGCATCCTTGATTCCACCTATTCCTGTATCGTCCATAGACAGAATCTCTGTCTGCCATCTCTTCTTATCTGCATAATGCTGGTACATTCTGAAGAGTTCTCCCGCAAAAAGTGCAGCCTCATCTCCACCTACACCTGCTCTGATCTCGACAACAACGTTCTTGTCATCATTAGCGTCTTTTGGAAGGAGAAGAACCTTAAGCTCATTCTCACATCTTTCGATGGCACGCTTAGCTTCTGCAAGTTCTTCCTTTGCAAGCTCACGCATTTCCTCATCGCTTTCTTCATCAAGAATAAGAAGGCTGTCCTCTTCATCCTGCTTTGCCTTCTTGTACTCATTATACTTTTCAACTATCGGAGTAATATCGCTCTGCTCTTTCATGAGCTTCTTGAATCTCTGCTGGTCATTAACGACATCAGGATCAGAGAGTTCCTTCATGATCTCCTCCAGCTTTGCGACTAATTCTTCTAACTTGTCAAACATAGCTTTTCTCCTTTATCTACTTTACACACGACACAACACGGTCGAGGCCGTTTAAGTCGCGAATTACATCTATATCATTATATCCATGGGCTTCGAGCATATCCCTGACAGCCGGATACTGATCATATCCTATCTCCATAAAGATATGTGCGCCCTCGTTAAGGTATCTGCCCATATCATCTATTATCCTTCTGTAAAATGCAAGGCCATCCGCCTCTCCATCAAGAGCAAGACGCGGCTCATAATCCTTTACATCCTTCATAAGGGTATCGCATACGTCTGTCGGAATATATGGAGGGTTGGTAAGAAACACATCATACATATTTCCTTCCAGCTCTTCAAACAGATTGGAACGCTTTATCGTTACTCCCGGCGACTTTTCATCTATTGCAGGTTCACGTGTAAGTTTCCTTGCATTTTCCCTTGCAAGGTCCAGCGCATCCTTCGAAATATCCGTCAGAGTCACGCAGTCGTTCACTCCCAGCTTCTGCCTTTCAAGAAAGAACGATATACCTATACAACCTGATCCGGTACACATATCCAGAACCCGAAGCGGCCTGTTTTCAGTCTTAACTGCATTAACCGCAGCAGCCACAAGATTCTCAGTATCAAATCTCGGAATAAGAACATTTTCCCTGCACAGGAAATCATATCCCATAAAACAGGTACTTCCTAATATATACTGAATCGGATAATGTGTGCTTCTTCTCTCTATAATAGAAGAAAAGATTTCCTCTATCTTTTCCGGAGCAGTTTCCGTCTCCATCACAAAAAGCTTTGCGGGACTGGCCCCCAGAAGATGCATCATTATATCACGGACTTCACCCGATGCATTTTCTATTCCTGCTTCCTGCAGAATATTCCGGCCTGTACGCATCAAGCCGCCTATGGTGGAATCCTTCTTTCTATCCTCCGCCATATTCTTCATCCTCACTTTTCAAAGGAATCTTCTCTTACACAACGTACATATTCATGCCAGTCGATAACAGCTTCAACTGACTTTATCGCTACTTCTACCATACTGTCATCCGGTTCCTTAGTTGTAAGTCTCTGAACCCAGAGACCCGGCTGTGACAGTACTCTTGAACAGGCATTGTTATGACGCCCTGCATATCTTATAAACTCATAAGAGATTCCGGCAATAACCGGGATAAGCAGAACTCTTGAAAGAAGTCTGAGCCACATTGTCTCAGTTCTTACGAACATGAAAACAACGATGCTGACTATCATTACTATAAATACAAAGCTTGTTCCGCATCTTTTATGGAACCTTGTATGTTTTCTTACGTTCTCTACTGTAAGATCATCCCCTGCTTCAAGACAGTTAATAGTCTTATGTTCAGCCCCGTGATACATAAAGGTCCTCTTAATATCTTCCATCTTAGAGATCAGCGCTACATACAGAAGAAAGATAACCAGTCTCATTACACCTTCTGTAAGGTTAACAAGAATACTGCTTGTCTCTTCACTGAAGATAAGCTTCGCTATAAATGCAGGAAGAAGCATAAACACTCCGATGGCAATCGCCAGCGATACGATCAGTGTAAATACAAGTGACGCTTTATCACCCGCACTATTTTCCTTCTTCGGCTTTTCCTCTTCTTCCTCTTCAAAATACTCAGAGGACTTCATAAGAGTGCTCATGCCGATGTACAGTGATTCTATGAAATTAATAACACCTCTTATAATAGGAATGTTAGCAGGCTTATGCTTCTCACCAAGTGATTTATAAGGAGTCACCTGAACATCGATTTCCTTATCAGGTTTCCTTACAGCAAGCGCATATGAATCCGGTCCCTTCATCATAATGCCCTCAAGCACTGCCTGTCCGCCAATACTTACCCTCTTCATAGCTGTTTTTCCTTCTAAATGCGTCTCTAAATGGCCGATCTGTTTCATTCAATGTAAAAGAGCAGACAAGCATGCGAATAAAATCCACAGCTTATCTGCTCTGTTGACATTTCTTACTTTAGTTATCTAGTTCTCAGTCTGCATGCCATACTTCTTGTTGAACTTATCAATACGTCCACGAGCCTGAATAGCCTTCTGCTGACCTGTGTAGAATGAATGACACTTTGAACAAATCTCAACGTGGATATCTTCCTTTGTTGAACCTGTTACGAACTCATTACCACAGTTGCAAACTACCTTTGCCTGGTAATAATCCGGATGGATTCCTTCTCTCATTTCTTTTTCTCCTTTAATATTAACGTATATGAAACACTATATAACCTTAGCAGGCTTCCGAAAATCCAGCTATGTTATACCTCGATTCCATACCAGTAACCTCTGCATATTATCATAGAAAAAAGCTAAATGCAAGAGGAATTTAAAGCATTTTTTCTATTTCTTCCCTGATTACAGGATCCGTTACATTATCCTTCTTCTTTTCGCTGTCAGGAAGCTCACCGAACGGCACAAGCATAGGATGAAGTCTTCTTTCTGCATCCTTCTTCTGACCGCCCTTCTTCCATCTGTTATAGAAATGGAATCTGCACCATCTTACATGCTCAAGTTCCATCAAGGTCTCTGAAGGAACTCCCTTTTCTCCCAGATATTTTTCTATCCACAGATGATCGGCTCTTGCGATATTGCTGCCTCGAAGGAAACCTCCAAGCTTCTTCCACTCCTCTTCCATCTCATCATTAAGAGTGCCCCTATCCGCATTTCCGCCTGAATACTGCAGATGGTAATCGTAATTCACCAGCTTTGCCACCTTGGACATCTTATCATCTATAATATTATCTCTGCTGATAATATCCTTAGCCGCGCCAAAGGTTATAAGCTTATCATAACCATACAGATCTCTCAGGTTTGCTTCGCTTTCTGTATAAATGTGAAGCTCCGTAGTAACATTCTTATACATGAGCTGCTGGAGCATATTAAGGGATGAATCCTGTGTAAGAATAACTCTGTCCATCTGTGCCAGAAGCTCAAAATCCTCCTCAAGTTCTTCTTCATGAACAATTATCCTGTCACCATTCATGGTATCCAGTCCCTTATAGAAACCCGCTGTTATAGCATCACAGCCCCAGACATGATATTCTATGCTTTTATCCAGACTGAATACATTGTTAAGGTAAGCATATTTTATGATAGCTTTACCGATATCATTACAGTCAGTTATGGCAATCTTAAGGCTCTTTCCTTCATATACACTGTCTATAAGACTGTTCTTCTTCCAGTAATGTCTCGCTGTAAGGTCATTAAGATTACAGAAATGAACATTCTTATATTCCTCACTCTGTATACTGTTTGCGATGAGAAGCTGATCTATTCTGTTAAAACAGATGTATACCTGTCCATTACTGAACTCAGCCGCGTACTGGTGAAAGAAGTCAAGGGATGTGATATCATCATTAAACATAAGGATATGATTCTCTGTTTTCTGAGGCACATCTCCCGCAAGATAACTTCTTGGATCACCATCCACATATCTCTCAGCCGGGCTCATAGCAGAACCATTATCTATATCGTCATCATCAATCTCCGCAGGTCCGGAATATACCGCAACAGATCCGCCCTTTCTTCTTATGAACCAGTTCTTCAGGAACATCTTAATCCTGATGACCGCAGAAATAAGGAAGGATGTGATAACTACAACCGATAACAGTTCACCGGTAAGTATCGCCCAGTTGCTCATCTCATTTACAGGATTAACGAAGTATATGGCGATTGCCGCATATACCGATTCTGCTGCTGACATGGTCTCTCCGCCATCGCCGATAACGTAATAACCAAAGTACGCTATCACAAATGGCAGCCAGCATAATATTTTAATTAACTTCTCGATTTTTCTAAGCATCTCACTTCATCTCTTTCTCCCACACACGGATGGTTCTGAGTCCGGACTCTGCCGCTGCTTCCTCCATGTGCAGGATATCGTCTTTGTGCAGCCCTGTCTCAGCTGCCGCTATAATGTCATCAATATATTTTTCTTTTGTAACTCCAACAATAGGAATTGTTCCTTTCGCAATCCCCCAGGCTATAAGGAGGGCAGCCTGACTGATGCCATACTTCTCTGCAATCTCATAGAGACGCTGATTCAGCATTTCATATCTGCCCAGTACTTTATTATAGTTCTTCCCTCTTCCGGAGCCTTCGGTAAATGCATCCTCCGCCGTATAGTGTCCGGTAAGCGCTCCCTGTTCCAGAAGCATATAGCTGAAGAATCTTATTCCGTTACTATTACAATAATCTATTATGCCTGAAATTTCAGAAGATCTGCAGAGCAGGCTGTAATGATTCTGAACTCCATAAACAGGAATCCCATATTCACGAAGCATTTCCTCCGATTCCTTCAACTCACTCAGGCTGAAATTCGACAGCCCGATATGCTTTATCACACCTTCCTTCTGCAGTTCAGCCATGACAGGAATCCATTCCTTATATTTCATCGGATTATGGATCCAGTATATATCCATTGTTTCAAGTCCCAGATTCTTCAGGCTCTCCTCTGCCATAAGCCTGACCGGTGCTTCCGGAAAGTCCTTGGCATGATAAGGCGTAAACTTATCTGAAACTATATACTCATCTCTATCCAGTGTCTTAAGGAACTGCCCCAGCAGCTTTTCACTCTTTCCATATCCATATACATAGGCTGTATCCCACATGGAAAAGCCTTCAGACACTGCTCTGTTAAATACAGAAAGCAGCTCTGTTTCAGAATACTCTCTGCCAAAGCTGCTGTAATCTCCCCAGGCCCAGGTCCCGATCATTACACTTCTATTATTCATAATTACTCCCAAAGATATTGTCCTGATTATCCTGCTATACGTTCAGCAGCAATATCTCTGATCTTCATCTTATCTCCATATTCAGCAACAGTCTTATAATTTGCCTGAGCGAGTTCTGTAAGCCCCTTCATCTCCTGAAGTTCAGCCAGAATAAAAGTATATTCCATTCTTACAAGCTCATAGATATTCTGCTCATTTACAGTTTCTACAGCAAGATCAAGCACCTTATCAGGTGTACGCTCCGAAAGTCCAAGCTGTACATTCAGTCTCCTTATAGCTGAATCACATACTGTATGTAGTTTCTTATCTTTTGGATTGTCCTCCTGCACACTGTAGATCAGCTCATATGCATCACTATAACCCTCAACGTTGCCCATCTTTATACAGGCAGCACCCTGAAGTTCAGCAGCAGACACCTCAAGTTCTTTATTCTTATTTATTTCTCCGACCTTTTCGATCTTTAAGAACATGTTATCATAATCATCCATATAATAAGATGCAAGGGCCTGAACATAGAGAGTGATAGACTTCTCCAGATCCGTAAGAATCTGCATTCTCGTCAGATCCATTAATTCATATATATATTCAGGATCACACATAGCCACAATAGTTTTATGTCTCTTGGAAATTGTCTTTCTCAGACTGGAATCCATATAAACGTATATAGCAAAGGCTATTATAAATGATATCACTATCATTCTGGATCTCTTTGGTCCCAATGGAACATTAAAACCAATATATGAAAGTTCAGCTGTAAGTATCACACTAAAGAGAATAGACTTGATCAGATGATACTTATCAGTAATCCTTCTGTTTTCCTTTACAAAAGCTTCCGCTTCTTTATTCTTCAGAGATTTTCTGTTTATAACAACAAACTTTTCTTTATCCTTAAGGCTGATAATAACCTTACTCATAAAGTAAACTCCATATGGAATTGCAAATAATATTGCCGCAAGAGATAATACATAAAGAGCTTTATGCATATCACTTATAAATACCATGATAGTTACAAATACAGCCGTTACTATAACCTGGATAATCGGTGGTTTCTCTTTTTTTACTGTAATTAAATCTTCATTCATTATCTGTGCCTATAAGTATATCTTCTGCCGCAATACTGGTAAGCATATCCTTATCAGGATCCTCAAACGCAATCCTTCTCGCCTGTGCAGTTATAACCCTTTCAAATATATTTCTTATAGTTCTGGCATTTGCGAAGTCTTCTTCCTTCTCTCCTTCGATCTTCTCGATAAGAGACTTAAGTTCCTTCTCAGCCTCCCTGTCCAGTCTGTAATCATATTCCTTACAGAAGGTCCTGAATATTCTCACCAGTTCATCAGCTGTATAATCCGGGAAGTTTATATACTTGTTGAATCTGGACTTGAGCCCCGGATTACTCTCAATAAAATCTTCCATAAGTCCCGGATAACCGGCAACTATCACTATGAGGTCTTCTCTATAGTCCTCCATAGCCTTAAGGATAGTGTTGATAGCCTCCTGACCGAAGTCATTTCCGGAACTCACAAGTGCATAAGCCTCATCTATAAAGAGGATTCCACCCATGGCTTCCTGAATCTTTTTCTGGGTTTTTATCGCTGTCTGTCCCACATATCCCGCAACCAGCGCCGAACGGTCAACTTCCACCAGATGTCCCTTCGATAGAACTCCGATATCCTTATATATAGCCGCAAGCATTCTCGCTATAGTGGTCTTTCCCGTTCCGGGATTGCCTGTAAAAACAAGATGAAGCGAAACCGGAACGTTATTCAGTCCCTGCTCCCGCCTCTTTTTCTGAACCAGTGCAAAGCTTGCCGTATTCTTAATATCCTTCTTTATACCCTCAAGTCCCACAAGACGATCGAGCCTCTCATAAGGATTCTTCCTGAATGGAAGTGCAGATATTATGCTCTTGCTTCTCCTGGTCTCCGTATTTCTGTTTTTTAGAACATATATCGACAGGAAACTGTCTATACTCGTATAATCCTCTTCCGACATGCTTCCGATAATATATTCCCTTGCCGAGATATCATCTTTTATAACATGTATAAATGAATTACGCCTGTGAGTCACCTTGCAGTTTCTCACATCCAGCATGATCTCAGTTGTATCTTCTTCCTGTTCTTCCTTTACAGTCTGAAATGTAATCCTGAGATAATATCTTCTACCGGTATCATCATATAAAACCGACATCTCGAGATTCTTAACACGTTCCTTGGAAACATATTCTCCATCCCGGGAGCCGAACTTTGCCGCTTCTAAATTTTCTGTTTTCAGTATCTTAGCATTCTCTATCATCTAGTAAACAACCTGATTCCTTCCATTCTGTTTACCCATGTACAGCTTTTCATCGGCCTCCTTTATAGCAGCCTCTTCATCCATATCATAACCAAACTCTGCCAGTCCAAAAGTCATGGTTATCTTGATTTCCTGATCTCCAACCTTTATCACAGAGTTTTCTATCAAAGTACGTAATCTTTCCAAAACAATATATGCATTATCACCGTTGCAATCCGGCAATACCACAAGGAATTCTTCACCGCCCCATCTGGACAGGAAGGTTGTGCTTCTGCTCTTTTCTTTCATAAGGTTTGCAACAAACTTAAGCACTTCATCACCGGCATCATGGCCATAGGTGTCGTTTACCTTCTTAAAGAAATCAATATCAGCCATGGCTATACTGATACCATTTGTAAAATAAGTGTTCTTGATCTCTGCCAGAAATTCCTTAGCTTTACGCCTGTTGAAAAGCCCCGTAAGCTGATCTGTATTAGCCTCTTCCTTTAGCTTATTGTTATACTTCATAAGCTTGCTCTCAGCTTCATTCTCTCTCCGGCTGTAATAATAGGATATAAATATGATAGCCGTAAAAACAGCAGTGATATTAGTAATCTGAAGAAGTTTATCCTCAAAACCGGATACACCCGCATCAGACTTCATACCACCATATAATCCGATAGTGAGAATACGTATAATGAGGATAAACCCTGCATATAAAAACTTGTACAGGAGTCTTCCATGAGAAGTGAAAAAACACATCATAAGAGCTATGATGAAGTAGTTCTGCATACCTGCACTCCAGCCATAAACCGGAATCATGGTAAATATCCAGAAAAATAAGAATAACATCAAAAGAAATACTGCGGTAAGTGTCCTGGTACAATAAGTAATTATAAAGAATGCAATGAGCATAATTCCGACTGCCGCTGTTCGATACGGATAAATCTTATAGGCATCTATACCTACCCAGATTGTATCCAGGACGTACGCAAAGAAGGCTATAATGTACAATATTCTTATCGACACTATAACCCTCTTGGTTTCATTCTCTGCAGATATATCCTTTGTTATAAGTTCATAAATCCCCATATAACAAATACCCCACCACACTAAAATTCGGTCAAACGCCCCTGTTCGTACCTTATATTTTATCACATATCAGGTAATATTGCCTATATTTTTATCTAAGTCCTGACATAGCATAAATGAGTGGTGAATTCCAGTAAATTGCTACTTCGTTTGTAGCGTAGCTCTGCATATTATCTATGTAGCACATTGCAGGGCTCTGTCCACTAAGAACTGTCTGAGCGAACGGATCCTCAAGGCCACCGTTAGGACCTCCGGCCAGCATGCCCGGAACTGCCTTGCCTGCAACCTGTGAAGGTCTGTGATGAGGCTGTTCAGGTGAAAGCGTACCATAACCTGAAATGTAGCAGTATCCCAGTGGATTGATTCCGAACAGATAGTCCAGCTGCTTCTTAGCTGTATCTATGTACTTATCATCTCCTGTAAGATTGTGAGCCATCAGAAGAAGTTCTGCATGATTTGCAACAGTCATATTACTTCCCCACGGATATTTCTTCATACCCGTGAAGTAACCGCTCTCTGCAACTTCTCCTACAACTTCATCAGCACTTTCAAGGAGAAGCTTCTTAGCTTCCTTTCCTACCTCTGAATCCGGCACATATTTTGCAAGATCATAATCAGCGTAGGTTGTCATCTCCAGCCATCCGAGTCCTGGGAATACTCTTCCGTCAGCACGAAGTTCTTTAACTACAGGTTCAAGATCAGTTCTTCCTGCTATATAGAGCTCAGCTGCTGCCCAGTACTTCTCGTCCTTTGTGTTCCTGTCAGGATATTCTCCTGTATCAACATCTTCTGGGTTCTTAAATCCTGCAAGATCAACTTCATCAGCTATATAATTCCATGCCTTCTCTGCAGCTGCATAAGCCTTCTCTGAGAATTCAGGGTCAATATCCTTGTAAAGCACAGATGCCTTAGCCATAACTGCAGCAAAGTCGCCAGTTGCTGTAAATGATATCGGCATAAGATACATTGTATCTGTCTCTTCGTCAGGATTTACTGTTCCGGGGAAATTAAGTCCTGTAACCTTATGGTATACACCTCCTGTTGTCTCGTCCTGCATTTTAAGCATCCAGTCAAGTTCGTAACGAGCCTCATCCAGGATATCAGGAATTCCGTTTCCGCTTTCAGGAATTCCCCAATCATCATCTTCAATCTTGAAATCTTCATAAGCCAGCATGATATCTGCAACAGCCTCAGCACCGGATACGATATAACGTCCGTAGTCACCGGCATCATGCCATCCACCTGTTACATCCTTTGTAACGGATCTGTTATCATATACAACAGCCTTATCCATGTGACATTCAGGATGGCCAAAGTCACCATCTATAGCTATGCCGCAGCGCTGTCTGTAAAGCATCATAACTACATCCTTATATGCCTCAGCATATGGATTATCAGTAATAACGAAAGGATAACTTGCTCCCTTATCTGTTACCACATAGTATTCTCCCGGTTCTGTAAGGTCAGAGAAATCAAGCACCTTAACATTAAGATCTGCTCCCTCATCGTAAATGTAATCACTCACGCCACCGTCAAATACAGTTTTATTAGTAGCAGCATCACACACTATAAAATCACTGGTTCCTACGTTGTCATCTTTAACAATGGCATATTTCTTATCATCCGGCTTATAGCCCAGCTGATTAACTGCCACTGATACGTAGTTCGGAAGTCCTCCAATAGCCTGTGCGTTCGAAGCATCCTTAACCACAAGCTTAATGTTATCTATATAGACTTTATGCTGTCCCGGATCTGCAGTCATATCCTCCATCTTACCCATATTGAAACAGAGTCTTGGTGCCGGGTCAGACACATCATTCATTTCAAAATCAACTGATATATTCTGTACATCAGTAGTTACATCTATGTAATCACTACAGTAAGCATGGTAATCTCCACCATTCAGCTGAAGTCTGTACTCCACCTTTCTGTCAATATCAGATGAAATATCAAAACTGTAGGTATATACACAGCCATGGCTGAGCTCAAGTCCGTCATAGTAAACCTGGTTAGCGTAATCAAGATCTCCGCACTTAGCTATATCACAGACAAGCTGACCATCTGCTGCTGAAAGCACGTAATCTCCACCATTTGTGAAAGAGCCGAAACCGGTTGTATCATTATCATCAAAGTTGATATCAACTATAACATCACCATCACTGATTCCACTTTCTGTATCAACAACCGCATTAAGATCATCAAGTGTTGCCGGACCTTCACCCTTAAGTAAAACCGCCTCTTCAACACCTCCTGCATCACCTGAAGAAGCCTCTGTTGCAGCGGTAGTTGCAGCTTCCGTTGCAGGGCTCTCTGTTGCAGTGTTCTCCGTTGCAGGTTCACTGCCACAGGCCGATACTGCAAGTGCCATACAAAGTCCCAGTGAAACAGCCTTCATTCGTCTCTTAATCATTTTCCTTCTCCTTCAATCAGCCTATATTTCTTGCAAATCCTACACTTATATAATTATCCATTACCGCACGGAGATCTGTTCCCTCTTCAGAGATGCATACCTTTTCTCCGTCCACCATGTATCTTCTGCCTCCCTGAGGCAGCTCTTCGATTACCTTATAACCATCCTTATAAAACATTCCCGATGAAACTTTCCTGTCACGAAGAACACCCTTAAATACCTCAATTGAACAGGACGGAATATTTATATTCAGTATTTCATTCCTTGAATGTTTAACGTCTATATACTCTTCAAGAAGCGCATGAAGATTTGCATTTGTCACCGCGTGATCCCCAAGTCCTTCAGAGATTGCTATTGCTGAATATCCCTGAAATGCAGCTTCAAATGCGCCGCCTGCTGTAGCCGAATACTGAATATCCGTAGCTGTATTAAAACCGTTATTAATACCGGATATGACTACATCCGGCTTATAAGGCATAACCGACAGACTTCCAACCCTTACACAGTCTCCGGGAGTTCCGCTGCAGGAATATGCCTTCACTCCTTCCAGACCAAAATCATAAGGATATATGTCTATTGAATCATGAAGAGTTATGCTGTGCGAACAGGCACTCATCTGTTTTTCCGGTGCAACTATCCACACCTCTCCGAAATGTACAGCTTCTTCAGCAAGACGTCTTAAGCCGTCTGCTTTGATACCATCATCGTTAATAAGTAAAATCTTTCTCAAATAATCATCCTCTGGTTTCTAAAATCTTAAAACATCATCCTTTGCGATCTTTATCTCTTTCATCTCGTAGTTTTTATCTTCGTCGATCATTTCCAGGATAATCTTGGCAAAACGGGGATCAAACTGAGTTCCCATTCCCAGAGCAAACTCACTTCTCACCTTTTCCTGCGGAAGCACATCTCTGTAGCTTCTGTAACTGGTCATGGCATCATAGGCATCCGCAACAGCTATGATCCTTGCCGCTTCCGGAATCTGTTCCCCTGCCAGTCCATCAGGATATCCCGTTCCATCATATCTTTCATGATGCCAGCGGGCACCGGTTGCCAGACTTGGCATCTCCTTGATGTTTTTAAGAATCTGAGATCCTATAACAGGATGTTTCTTTATAAGCTCGAACTCTTCATCCGTAAGCTTTGCCGGCTTATTGATAACCGTATCCGGAACACCGATCTTACCAACATCATGAAGAAGTCCCATCATGTATATATCTGACTGTTCTTTAGTATTATATCCGTATCTCTTTGCTATCTCTCTTGAATACTGAGCAACCCTGTCTGAATGACCGTTGGTATATGTGTCCTTTGCATCGATAGCATCTGCCAGAGACTTAACGACATCTATAAAGAGTTCTTCGTTCTCTTTAGTCTTTTTAGCAACTTCCTGAGCCAGATTTCTCTGAAGCTTGATCATGCTTATGACCTGAGTTACACGCATGACAAGCACTTCAGGTATAAAAGGCTTTCTGATAAAATCCGTTGCCCCGAGAGCCAGTCCCTTCTTCTCCGCCTCAACTTCGTCATTAGCTGTAAGGAAGATAACCGGAATCTCTGCTATATCTTCTTCCATAGCCATAAGCTCGGCCATGGTCTCAAAGCCGTCCATATCAGGCATCTTAACATCAAGAAGTATAAGGTTCGGCCTGTTCTCCTTGAGGAAGTCCAGAAGTGCTCTTCCTGATTTGAGAGCCGTTACCCGCATATTATTCTTGCTGAGTATATGACCGGCAAGTTTAAGATTGGCTACATCATCATCTACAACTGCAACCCATGGCTGCTCATCAGTGGCATGCCTAAGGTCATCTGATTCCATGAACTCAACTTCGTAAGATACAGAGATTTTCTCACCCTCATCTCTGTTCCATGTCCTGATGATGTTTCCTACAACCTGTGCTATAGCATCTTCCTTGATATCAGTAAGGAAGATAAATATCTGATTCTTTCTGCACTGCATGACAAGGTCACTCTTACGAAGTACGCCGCTGGCATGAGCACAGAACTTATCACAGTTCTCCGCAAATTCACTGTCCTGCTGATCTCCCACCGGCTGCAGTGTGAAAAGGAGTTTACATGCATTTCTGTGATATCTCATAATGTAACGCATTACGAATCTGTATACATGTATGAAGGAATCCTGAGACAGCTGAAGTGCTGTGTTGGATATATTTCTCTCTGAGAGGATCATGCTGAGGGTTTTGAGATTCAGCAGCTGTGTATCCTCTACTTCTTCAAATTCTTCATAACTGTAAACAGCATATCCATGCTTGCCGTTCTTCTTCACCTTGTAAAGCGCTTTATCTGCGGCATTAAATATATCAGTGAATTCTGAGCCGGCTCCTGACACATACATGGCACCTATGGATGCGCCGAGAGGAATATCCATCTCTTCACCTATCAGAGCCTTGGCCTTCTTCAGAAACTCCTCATTGATGTCAACAGTCATCTTCCTGATATCATTCTCTGAATTGAGCTTCTCTGAAAACAGTACAAACTCATCACCGCCTATACGTCCGATAATGGCATCCTTATCAGCAGCTGCCTTTATAGTATCAGCAAATGCTATAAGTATCTTATCTCCCATGTCATGGCCATGGATATCATTTACCAGCTTAAAGCTGTCTAGATCTATCATAAGGAAGTATCCGGCAGTTCTTCTGCAGATATATGAGAGCTTCTCATGTATAGCAGCCTTATTGAAAAGACCGGTAAGCTTATCGCGGCTCGCCTCTTCCTGGTAATGCTGGATCTTCTCCTGCTTTTCAAGAATGTTATCTATTCTTCTTACCAGTACTTCAGGATCAAATGGCTTTCTGATGTAATCAGAAACACCCATTTCAAAACCACGGCTTTCTGTGCTTAAGTCTTCATCTGCCGTAAGAAAGATAACAGGAATCTCTTCAATGAAGTTTTCCTGTTCAAGAAGGCGCAGCTTCTCAAGAGTTTCGAAGCCGTCCATATCAGGCATTTTGATATCAAGCAATATGATATCAGGGATATTATCCCCATTTATATAATCCAGCAGAGCTTGTCCTGATCTGAGAGCTGTAACTCTCTTATTGTGCTTGCTCAGGATATGTCCTGCCATTTTAAGGTTAGTCGAATCATCATCCACTACTACGATCCAATCAGCCATATTTCAAATCTCCCATATCTTCCCATTTTGACTTTTGACACTCATGTCATATTATACATTAAAAATAAAAAAAGTCCCACAAGAAATCTATATCCGTATATAGAATTCCGTAGAACTTTTTCTACATATTGCATTAAACAATATTTTTTATCCCCTCACAGATTTTTCTTGCTACGTAAGGGTTATTCATCGTATAGAGATGTATACCATCAATATCATTTACCAGGAGGTCTATAAT
>JAEEGL015181823.1_pt1 | contig 16597 bp, 10 predicted proteins | sample 9134231 | NCBI WGS metagenome assembly JAEEGL01 (sample SAMN16246548, study PRJNA631951) | gut metagenome | biome: gut microbiome; feature: rumen; material: fiber-attached | host: Bos | place: Iran: Karaj | collected 2018-10 | reverse complement strand
GCTTCCAGAAAATTCATATTTTGACACACTTGCGTTTTTGCTGTATTCTTTTTGAATGGAATGCATTTCTTTTAACGATGTTTCTTTTACCTACCCCATGGTGGAGGGGGATTTGGATGCTGAGGGAAAGCAGATTGTGCCCAAGCCTGTGTTTTATCATTTTTCGGCGGGGCTTCCGGGCGGTTTTGTTAGCCTTGTGGGGCCAAATGGTTCGGGGAAGTCTACCTTTTTGCTTTTGGCTTCGGGCCGCATTGTTCCCCAGGAGGGAAAGTGCCTTTTGTTTGGAAAGGATGTGGCTTCTTTGCCTGAGGAGCAGAAGAATCTTGTGGCTTCGGTGATTTACCAGAACATGGAATTTGAAAGCAGGGAAAAGGTTTGCTCCCTTTTGGATACGGTTTTTAAGAGCGGAAACTATAAGGGTAAGGCTTGCGGGATTCATTCGGGCGATTTGCTTAAGGAAGTTATTGAGCAGTTTGAGCTTACGGGCCTTCTTGACCACGGGCTTATGGAACTTAGCAAGGGCGAGATTCAGCGGGTGCTGCTTGCCTTTAGCATGCTTTACGGTAGCGCTTCTATTTTTATGGACGAGCCGCTTTTTGCGCTTGAGCCCAGGCAGAAGGAGAGTGCCCTTTCTTACATAAAGGAATTTTCTGCAAAGACCGGGACGGCTGTTTTTATTTCCATGCACGAGCTTGAGCTTAGCAAGAAGTATGCGGAAAAGGTGATGCTTTTTTATCCCGACCGAAACATAGATTTTGGCACACCGGATGAGGTTCTTACTTCCGAGGATTTGGAGAAGGCTTACGGGGTTCCGGCTTCCATGCTTAAGCATTCGGAGGACATGACTCGGGAAGAGCTTATGCAGACGGCAGAGGCTGTTCTTGCTGTGCAGAAAACTGCTAAGTAGGTGTTTTTTTATTTTTTCTGATTTTTCTGGACCGCATTTTGTATGCAAACCCGCTTTCGTTATTGGATAAATAGCGCCAAGGAGGGCGCGTTATTTTGTTATTGTAATAGCAGGTGAGTTTTCCAACGGGAAAACTCATGGGTAAAAAATTGCACGGATGCAATTTTTTACCACACGCCCTTCCAATCGGGGGTAGGTTTTGTTTTTCTAGAAGTCGTCCTGAATGTAAATCATTACGTCTTCGCGGGCATCGATGCGGGGGCTAAAGTTTAGCGTAACTGTGTGGCTTGTTGCAGTTCCGATTGAATGTATTACAAAGCCGTGGGGGCGGATGTCCGGGGAATCAGGGGAATGTCCGTTTGCGACAATCTCTGGGCCGTCATCGTTCCTGAACAAGTCGATTGCGGTCATTGTGCTTTCGTAGCCATAAGCGCTTATGCTTCCTTCTGCGTCCTTGTTGAGTGTGGGAAGTCCGTTTTCTTCTGCAAAGGGGCTTCTAAAAATGCAGGCCTGAAGGAAGAGCTTGTAAACCTGCCGCCTTGAATATTTCCTTCCTGTGTTTGCGTAAATTGAATAAAGCACGGATTCCATGTTTGCGCGGGAATGGTCTTTGCTCATTGTGCGCACAAACTGGGGGCCGCCGAATTCCCTTGCAAGCCAGGCTCCGAAGGTGTATGAGTTTGCGTACGAACTGATGGTATAATCATTGTCTTCGCGGAATTCGTCTATTCCGGAAAGATAGTAGCTGTTTTTAAAGTCGGAGATTCTTAGTGTTTGCGGGGCGGAGTTGCCTGTTCCTAGCTGATCTGCCATTAAGTCTTCGCAAAGCATGGAAAGCATTTCGTTGTACCAAGTGTCGCTTTCTATTCCGTAGATTGTCTTTTGCCCAAAGTGTATCATGTGCTGGAATTCGTGGAAGAGGGTGGTGATGGCAAGGTCGCTTACAGTGGAGCTTGGGTTTGCGTAGCCGTTGCCGTTGTTGCAGAAGGCCGCATCCAGGTAGAAATATTTTCCTTGGTTTGAGAAGGCCCTGGCATCGCGGAAGTTGCCCCTCTTAAAGTAATCTTTTGCCCCAAAGAAATATCCTGCCACGCCAGATTCGTTTGTTTGGCCATGGTCGTTTGCAATGTCGTAGATTACTATGTTAACAAGGGAGCCTGTGTCCTCAATTTTATAAGCTTCGGTCGGGCTTGAATGGCAGCTTGCATCAAAGAGGAAGTCGTATTCTTCTCCAAAGATTTCGCGTTCGTGGTAGTAGTGGGCTGCAAATTTGTCTGCCACGTCTTGGGCAAGGGCATAATTGACGGTTTTTCCTACACATTCATTACCCAAGGATTCATTTACAACCCAGACAAGGACTACTGGCGTTTGGTTGTAGGAGCCTACTGCGCACAGGGTTGCGTCTTTTGCCGCGTAGCTGTTCATGTCGTTTGAAACGTCAACATAGATTCTTCTTGTGGTGATGCCCGGGGTGTAGCCTTCCAAGACACTGTTATTGTCGTAGATTGTGTTGCAGTCGTGGTTGTAGGCGGCGCTTCTTGCTGCTGAGCGGTCTCTCCTGCTGAACCCTGCAAGGACTGTTTTTCTTAGGGACTGGGGTTCTTTAAAGGCTTTTGTGTGCATGGCCGGGTTTTGTGTCTGCTTTTGTCTTTGTCTGCTTGCAGCCTGCATTGCCTGTGCTATGGAAAGGGCACTTCTTCCTGAGCTTTGTCCTGCAAAAGTTAGGATTGGGGCTTCTTCTTCTATTCCGCTTGTGCTTGTTATGAAGCGGGTGCTGTTGTAGTGGATGGGGCTTCCGTTATAGGGATGGGCGTTGTTGTAGTTTACGTAGAGCAGCTTTTTCCCATAAACGCCTGTAAGGGTGATTGATGTTCTGTTTCCTAGGTTTTTGCAGTATTCACTGTCTTCCAGGTCTGCCCCGTCGTTTGTGTTGTATTCGTCTTCTTCTGCTTCTGATGCTCCTCCGCAAGATGTAAGAGCCAAGGGGAAAATGAACCCAATGGCAAGCGCGGCTGCAAAAATGTGGGGAAGTTTTTTCCTTGGAATCTTGTTCAATTGTTTTACTGCTCCTTGTGCTGTGCAGAAGGCTGACGATAACGTATATAGATTACCTTAGTTTTGAGAATATTACAACTGCCTAGTGTAGAAGACCTCGGAAATCAATTTTGGGGCCCGCGAACCCAAAAACTGATTCCCGGCTGCTTTGCATAAGGAATTTTTTAACTCTTTCTTGCTAAGGAATAACGAGCCATGGATGGCGACTTGGCAACATGCAGAAGTCATCGGCTTCTGCAATCCTCAAAAAATCCACGGAGGGATTTTTTGAGGCGACCTACGCCGCCATGGAGCCCCTTTAGTACCGCGCAAGCGGTATGAGCCGAATAGGCGAAGGGCGGAACGGCGGTGACGAGAGGCATGGACGGTCGAATTAGCCAAGGGATGATATGGTAGAGCTAATAAACGTATCGTCCAGAGAAGTACTTAAATAGATGCCAATAACAGATGCCGAATCGAGTTCGGCATGACTGGTTCCAGAGGCATGACAGGTTTCAGAGGCAATGTAAATAGATGCCGAATCGAGTTCGGCATGACTGGGTTTAGAGGCATGACGGTTTCAGAGGCATGATGGTTTGTTAATGGGTAAGAATGTAGTACTTAAAGTCGCGCTCGTTAAGCGGCTTTGAATAGTAGTAGCCCTGGGCCACGTTGCAGCCAACGCTACGCAGAAGCTCCACGTGCTTTTCCGTTTCTACGCCCTCGCAAACCGTAAGCTTTCCAAGGTTGTGCACCATTTTTATCATGGAAGTAAGGACTATGCGGCTTGCCTGTGAATATTCCGAGTGGTGCAAAAAGCGCTGGTCAAACTTGATTATGTCCACAGGAATTTCTGACAGCATGTTGAGCGAAGATGAGCCTGAGCCAAAGTCGTCCATGCTAACCTTAAAGTCTTCGCGGTGCAGGCGTTCAATGAAGTCTTTTATAAAGTCGTCGTTTGCACCCGCAAAGCGTTCTTCTATTTCAAGCTCTATGTAGCGCTTGGGAATGCCGTACTTTTTTACAAGTGAGTTAAGGTTTTCTATAAAGGCCTTTAGGTTGTAGTTAAGGCGGGAAATGTTCAGCGAAACCGGAACCAGAGGCACGTTTTCTGACATAAGGCGGTTCATGTACTTGAATACGGTTTCGTAGACGTAGTTGTCCAGCTTTCCAACAAGTCCGTTCTTTTCCAGTACGGGAATAAAGCGGTCCGGCGGTACAAGTCCGTCCTTGCTCTTCCAGCGTACAAGGGCTTCCGCTCCGCAGATTGTCTGCTTGTTCAGGCAGGTCTTGGGCTGGTAGTAGACCATGAATTCCTCGTTCTTGAGGGCTTCTTCTATGTTGTTTTCTATAAATTCCTCGTTTTCCCTTTGAGCCTTAAGCTGCTCGTTGTAGACGGAGAAGTTTTCCACCATGCTGTCGTGGTTGCTCTTTCTTGCGTAACCGGCGCGGCTTATAAGAATCTTTAGCGATTCGCTTCCGTCGCTTACGGCGTTTCCGCTCTTTATTACAAGGTGGATGTTTTCGCTCTTTCCAATCATGTCCTGCATGAGGGAAATTTCGCTTTCCATGTTGTTAAGGCAGCTGGATTCCTTGTCCTGAATCCTCTGGAAGATGTAGAAGTTGTCCGCATAGCCGCGGCCCAGCACAGTGTCTTTGTGCTTTCCGTAGCACTGCATTATCTGCTTTGCAATGGAAATAAGGATTTTGTCCCCTTTTTCCGTACCGTAGATGCGGTTTATAAAAGAAAAGTCGCGTACGTTAAGTTCCGTAAGCAGGAAGTTGCCCTTTTTGTAGCGCAGCATTTTGCCCGTTGCCTTTTCAAAGCCGTTGAGCGAATGGATTTTGGTAAGGTCGTCGTATTCCATTTTGTGGCGCAGCTTCTTAATATGGTAGATTACCACAAAAAGCACGCAGATTACAAAGAGGATGAGTATTCCTGAAAGGGAAGAAACCATTATGCTCCTGTTCCTCTGTCTGGAAAGCAAATCCCTTGCGTACAAGGCCTGCTGCTCGGAAAGCTTGTTGTAGTAGTTATAGGGGAACTGGGCAAAGGCCCTGTTGAGTATGCTTATCATAACGTCCGGGCGGTCAAGCGAGACGTAGATGCACATTGGAACGTCGTAAACCGCCTTCTGCTGCTTTTGAAGAGACTTGAACCTTCCCAGCTTAAAGAGGTGGTCAAGGTATGTGTGGTTGATTATGGCAGCGTTGCATTTTCCGGTGGCAATGGCCCTAAGGCATTCCTCCACGCTTTTCATTGGTTTTGCGTCAAAGGAAATGAACCGTTCGCGGAAGAAGGGCACTATGTTCATCATGTCCAGGGGAATTGCAATTGATTCCGTAGTTTCCACCCCCTGCTTCCTCTGTAAGGAAGTGGTGAATTCCTCTATTGTGTGACCGGGTGCGCATATAAGAACCGCATTTACGCTGTAGAATGCATTTGTGCAGCGCAAGCCCATGCCGCCTTTTTTGCTGTCAGAAGTTACCGGCTGCGGAATTTCTGAAATTCCAGGTAAGAATTCAGTGTTGTCTGGCCTTTTTACGGAGTCAACCACAAATTCCATGCCAGAAATAGAAGAAACCTTCTTCCAGAATTCGTTCTTTACGTTAAGAAGTTCCGTAAGGTCGTCGCCAATGTTGTTTTCCAGAACGTGAACCGGCGAATGTTCCTTTATGTAGGCAATTTCCTGCTCAGAGGGGTTCCCCAGGTAGAAAGCCTGGCCCCTGTTTGGACCCGCCATCATTGTTGCAAAGCGCAGCGGATCTTCCCTTAGGATTTCCGAAACACCCTTGTCCAAGGCCTGAATTATGCCCTTGTCCCTGCTGGCAAAGAAAACCCTGTATTCCCCAAGCTTTTGGATGATTTTCTGCTCTTCAACAGGGAATGAAAGGGTTTGCGTGCAGGCCTCTATGCCGTTCTTGATGAATTCTTCTTCTATATAACGTCCCAGTGGCAAAAGCACAACCCTTAGGTTCAGGCCGTTTCTTGCGGAAAATTCCTCCAGAAGCCTCTGCTGGAAGGGGGAATCCGGGCTTGCACTTGCCGTTGCGCCTGCCATTCTTTTAAGGTTGGCATTGTTAAAGTCGCTTTCCTTGTAGCTTTCCACAAGGATTATGTGCTTTGTAACAGAGGGAATGTTGCTGTAGAAAAGCTTTGCGGGGGAATCCTGCTGTGTTACGTCAAAAATAAGGTCAAGCTTGCCTTCGTTTAAGAGCTTAAGGGCTGTTTCGTTTGCTTCCGCGGCTGAATCTGCATAGCCCAAGTCCACATATTCATACTGCCAGTCGCACCTTTGGGCAAGCAGGCTAAGGTAGTCCGAATAGTACATCCTTAGTGAACGGGGCGGGTCATTTGACAAAAATTTATAGGTTTCCAGCGATGGAACTCGTATCGTTCTTGCGGATACGGTTGCAGAAGAGAAAATTGTTAAGCCTAGAACAAGGCACCGGGCAAAAGCCTTTAGCGCAAAAGAAAACTGTTTCACTGTAAAAAAAATCACTTTTATTAATATATCTCTATTGTAATGCTGATTTTGCATTTGGAAAAGTGGAATTTTAGAAATTTATGTCAAATATCAACGATTTTTTTCATTTTGCGGCACTTTTGGGACTTCTTTTGGGCGCATTTTTGCATTCGCAAAAACCGGGCTTTCCGCCGTTCCGCGTCTTACGCGCTCCATTCCCGGTGGTTTTCTCCCAAAAACTTCTGCCCTGCAAGCAAAGTCTTTTTAACCATCAAAAAAACGCTTAGCCCTAGCCCCCCGGGAACGCCTCCGGCGCGGCTACAATCCCTTGCGCGTATTTTTCACACAAATTGCCTGGCTGCCCCCTCCAATCCCCGCCGTCACCCCAAACTTTGCCGTCATCCCGAACTTGATTCGGGATCTGTATAAGATAGCACCTATTCTACGACTTTGCATCTTCATATTTTTTTCTTTATTTGCATACCTTGCAGAAGGTAAGTGCAACTAACATAGAATGTAATGTAGCAAAACAGTGTGCGGAAGCACTGGAATGTAGTCTGAAAACGTGACAAAAAAGCATTTGCGCGGTGCGAGCGCAGCAGTGTAGGTTGCAGAAAAATACTTCTTTATGCAAAGCAGCCGGGAATCAGCTTTGGGGCGTAACGGGAAGGAAAATCTGGATGAAAATCCATTTGCGCGGAACGACCTGGCAGTGTAGGTTGCAGAAAAATACTTCTTTATGTAAAGCAGCCGGGAATCAGGTTTGGGTGTAGCGGAAGGGAAATCCGGCTGAAAACTCGCATTGGAGCGGAACGAGCGTAGCGAGTTTAATTTCCTATTCCGCGACACCGCGGGTTTTCAGACGGATTTGCCTGGGAGCGGAACCCAAAACTGATTCCCATGTTGCGCCCTTGACTAAGCTCCCGCAATGTTTATAATATATTCCACGAAGGGACGTTGAAGTTTATTATTTCGCGTCTCTTTTTGTTTTTAAATAACGGAGGATAAAAAATGAAAAAGATCTTTGGAACGTTACTTGCTTCCTGTGCTCTAGGGGCTTTTGCCCTGACTTTTGCCCTTGCCTTAACCTCTTGCAGCAAGAGCAAAAAAGTGGCTTCTGGCGGACTTACCATAGAAGAAGGCACACTTAAAATTGGAATGGAAGTAGGGTACCCGCCATTTGAATACTTTGACGCAGACGGAACCACCCCAATCGGGTTTGACGTGCAGCTTGGCGCAGAAATTGCCCGCCGCCTTGGCCTTAAGGTTGAATACGTAGACACAGCCTGGGACGGAATCTTTGCAGGCCTGGACACAAAGCGCTACGACTTAATCATGTCCGCAATGACCATTACAGAAGACCGCCTTGCAAACTACAACTTTTCAAAGTCATACATCGGCAACGCACAGGCCATAATCGTCCGCAAGGATTCAGACAAGGGAATCAACACCCCTGCCGACCTTGAAGGGCTAAAGGTAGGTTTCCAGGCCGAAACAACAAGCGACTTCTACATGCGCAGCCTCCGCGACAAGACAGGGCTCAACTTTATTTCTGAAGGCTACGACAAGGTTATGAATGCCTATGATGACCTTAAATTCAAGAGAATAGACGCTGTATGCTCAGATTCCCTCGTTGCGGTAAAATACCTTAGCGAAGACAACTGCGAGTTCAAAAAGGTTTGGGAAGGCGTTGCAGAGGAATTCTTTGGCGTGTGCATAGGCAAGAACAATCCTGAGCTTTTGGAAAAGGTTAACAAGGCCTTGGACGACATGATTGCAGACGGTACACTTTCAAAGATTTACATCGATATTTTTGGCGGGGATTTGCTTTACACAATAAAAGATTCTCCATATAATAAGTAGACTATGAATGCATTAAAGAAAATACTGGGCTGGATGCCTCAGCTTTTGGCCGGTGCCAGGATTACAATTCTTCTTACTCTGTGCGCGGTTTGTGCCGGCATCTTGCTGGGTATTTTTATTGCGCTTGGAAAAATGTCTAAGCGCAAGTGGGTGCGCAGCATCTGTTCTGCATACACCTTCTTTTTCCGCGGTACCCCCCTTCTTATGCAGCTTTATTTTGTCTACTACGGTCTGCCGGAAATAAGCCGCTCCCTTACCATAAACAACCAGTTTTTGGCTGCCTTTATAGCATATTCGCTTAACAGCGCGGCCTACTGCTCAGAAATCATCCGTGCAGCAATCCAGTCAATAGACAAGGGGCAGAGCGAGGCTGCAGAAGTTCTTGGAATGAACTACTTCCAGACCATGCGCCTTGTAATTCTTCCCCAGTCAATAAAGAGGCTTGTTCCCCCGATAGGAAATGAATTCATCATGCTGCTAAAGGACGCATCCCTTGTTAGCCTTATTGCCCTTGCGGACATTACAAAGGTAACGAGAAGCATTCAGTCTTCAACAACGTCGTCTTTGGTCTACATTCCCGCAATGATTTTGTACCTTGTTATTACGGCTGTGTTTACCCTCTTCTTCCGCCGCCTGGAAAAAAGGCATTCGGTTTACGAATGATGGTTGTTGGAAAGGGACGGTAGCGAGGAGCTTTTATGTCAGAAGAAATGTCAGGCGCAACAAGCGTTCAGTATATGATAAAAACGGAAAACGTCAGCAACAGCTTTGGCCAGCTAAAGGTTCTGCACGACGTTTCCCTAACCGTAAAGCCTAGCGAAGTTGTATGCATCATAGGTCCGAGTGGGGCAGGAAAGTCAACCTTTCTGCGCGCCATAAACCACCTTGAGCATATAGATGACGGAAAGGTTTTTATTGCGGGGCAGCAGATTGCCGGCTGTGAAAACGGAAGTGCAAAATTCCGCATTTCTGCAAAGGAGCGCAGGAAGATTCTGCTTAGCGTAGGAATGGTTTTCCAAAGGTTCAACCTTTTTCCCCACAAGACTGCCCTTGAAAATACAATGGTAGCACCAATGAGTGTTCTTAAGAAGTCAAAGGAAGAGGCAAAGGCTAAGGGTATAGAGCTCTTGAACCGCGTTGGCCTTGGGGACAAGATAAATTCTTACCCGGCAAAGCTTTCCGGCGGACAGCAGCAGCGTGTTGCAATTGCCAGAGCCCTTGCCATGGATCCAAAAATCATGCTCTTTGATGAACCCACATCTGCCCTTGACCCGGAGCTTGTAGGCGAAGTTCTTGGCGTAATGAAGCAGCTTGCCAAGGACGGCATGACCATGGTTGTTGTAACTCACGAGATGGGGTTTGCCCGCGAGGTTGCAGACCGCGTTGTCTTTATGGAAAGTGGCCGCATTGTGGAAGAGGGAAGCCCCGACCAGATTTTTAACGCTCCCCAAAATGACCGCCTAAAGAAATTCCTTGGTGCGGTTCTTGAGCAGTAGCTTGAACAATAGCCGGGAATGTAAATGGGCAAGGCTAGCCTTGTGCAAAAATCAGAGCTTATTTTCTCCAACAAAAGTCTCTGGCTTTTAATATGGCCCCTGCTGGTGGAACAGCTTTTGCAGATTACGCTTGGAATGGCGGACGTTGCAATGGTTTCTTCCATTGGCGAGGCGGCTGTGGGCGGAGTTTCCCTTGTAGACCAGATTAACATTCTTTTGACCCAGGTTTTTGCAGCCCTTGCGACTGGCGGTGCCGTAGTGTGTTCCCAGTACATAGGTGCAAAAAGAAAGGACATGGCAAATGAAAGCGCAAGGCAGCTTTTGTATACCGTAACAATCTTTTCCCTCCTTCTGCTTGTGCTGGGGCTTGTCTTTTACAGGCAGATTCTTTCGCTAGTCTTTGGAAAAATAGAAGCGGACGTAATGCAAAGCAGCAGGCTCTACTTTTTGATTACCCTATTTGCGCTTCCGGGGATTGCCCTTTACAGCGCGGCGGCAGCTCTTTTTAGGGCGCAGGGAAATTCCCGGGTAAGCATGGCAATTGCCCTTCTTGTAAACGTTCTGAACATTGGCGGAAATGCGATAATGATTTACGGCTTAAAGTGCGGGGTGGAAGGTGTTGCTGTGCCCACGCTTGTTTCAAGGACGGCCGCCGCTTTTGTTCTTCTTGCAAGGCTATACCGTGCAAAGCCAAGCAAAGAAAATGGCTCTGCTGCATTCCTTTCTATAAGGGGAATATCCCGCCTGCACATTGAGTGGTCTATCGTTGCAAAGATTCTAAAAATTGGCATTCCCAACGGAATAGAAAATTCAGCCTTCCAGATTGGAAAAATCCTTGTGCTTTCACTCATTGCAACTTTTGGAACGGGTGCAATAGCCGCAAACGCTTCTGCAAACACACTCGCCGCACTGGAAGTTTTGCCCGGTGCTGCTGCAGGACTTGCCCTGCTTACCGTCGTGGGCCAGTGCATTGGGGCTGGAAAAAAAGACCAGGCCGTTTACTACACAAAGAAAATCATGCTCTTTACCTACGCAGGGTTTTGGGCACTAAACATACCCTTCCTCTTGTTTTCAAAACAGATACTGGGACTTTATTCTATGAGCCAGGAGACTACAATGCTTGCCTGGTACATGACCCTTGCCCACGGCATCTTTGGCATGCTCATCTGGCCCTTGTCCTTTACCCTGCCCAATAGCCTTAGGGCCGCAGGAGATGCCGCCTTTACCATGGTAGTTTCTTTTGTTAGCATGTGGACAATCCGGGTTGGCATGAGCTACGTCTTTAAGTACACGCAGATATTGGGTCTTGTTGGCTTTATGAACTGGCCGCTTTCTTTCTGCTCACTGGGAGTTTGGTTTGCCATGATTTTGGACTGGGTCTTGCGTTCCTTCTTTTTTGTGGTGCGCTTTGCAAATGGCTCTTGGAAAAACAAGCGGGTGGTGTAGAAGCATGGAAATCATGTTTGGGCTTCACTACCTGTCACGCTCCGCACTAATAGATATTCCTCTTCCTTGCCAAGCAATATTAAGCCATGGAGGGCGACTTAGCAACGTGCAGAAGCCCTTTGCTTCTGCAATCATTCAAAAAATCCACGGAGGGATTTTTTGAATGCACGTACGCCGCCATGGAGCCCTGGGAACAAAATCCCCTCCGTGGTATTTTGTTCCCGTAAGTTTTCTGCGAAAACTTACCGTATTTCTATAGCAACAAAATGACGCGCCCTCCCTGGCGCTGCTTTTAGCTAAACAATGTAGTCGAAGGACTGGATGAGCGTTAGCGAAGGGCGGATTGCGCAACGAGCAGGAATGTGCGAAGTTTCAAGCGACGGCGGTGACGCAAACAGACGTTCGGTCGGATTAGCCAAAGAACAAAATGGTAGAGCATTTAGAACTTCGTCCAAAAAGAACCGTCCAAAAAAACTAAATGCGCTCCATGATTTTTGAACAGGCATTTATTCCGTCCATTGCAGAGCTTACGATTCCGCCTGAATAGCCTGAGCCTTCGCCTGCGGGATAGAGTTTTTTTAGCGCGCAACATTCGTAGCTTTCCCTGTCGCGGAGGATTCTTACCGGGGTGCTGGTGCGGGTTTCTGGGGCTATAAGAAGTGCCTCTCCGCAGATAAAGCCCTTCATCTTTTTGTTGAATTCTTTGAAGGCCTTTTCCATTCGCCTTGCAATTTGGTCGGGGAGCCATTGGTCAAGCCTGCTTGAAGTTATGCCTGGAAAGTAGGATGTTTTGGGAAGCTTTTCCTGTGGACTTTTTTTGTGGGAAAGGAAATCCTCTAAGAGTTGGGCCGGTGCCTTTTGCCCTTCCATGGAGTTTTCATCGCTGCCTGTGGAATTTCCGCCACTGATGGGGTATCCACTGCTGCCTGTGTTTGCCTGAAGGAAGGCTTCGCGTTCAATGGAACTTCTAAAGTAGAGGCCTGCGAGGGCAGGGCAGCCGTTTTTCTTTGCCATTTCCTTGAATTTTTCCGGTATGTCTTCTGGCCTTGTTTCCACCACGACTGCGGAATTTGACCAGTTGCTGTTGCGCTTTGCGGCGGACATTCCGTTTACTACGATTGTGCCGCTTTCCGTTGCGCTTGGAACTACAAATCCGCCCGGGCACATGCAGAATGTGTATACACCGCGCTCATCTTCCTTGCCGTAGCTTGCAGCGTTGCCAGTTTTGGAACTGCCTGTCTGTTGGCTTGTAAGCGAGTATTCCGCTGCGTTTGGCATTTTGCGTCCGTGGAACTGGATTGCGTCTATTGTTGCCCTGGGGTGTTCAATGCGCACTCCTGCCGCAAATGTTTTTGCCTCTAGTGCCTGGGGTGCTGTCTTTGCCAAAAGTTCGTATATGTCGCCTGCTGAATGCCCTGTTGCAAGAAGCACTGCGTCTGCAAAAAAGTCTTTTTCTTCTCCGCTTTTTGTGTTCAGGGTTTTAATTCCGTCCACTGAATTTTTTCCGCTTGTAATAAAGCCTGTGCACCTTGTGTTAAAGTGGAACTCTCCGCCAAGTTCAATTATTTTTGCCCGCATGGCATTTATGATGTAGGGAAGCTTGTCTGTTCCAATGTGGGGGTGGGCATCGGTAAGAATTGAAGCGTCTGCTCCAAAGTGGTTAAAAATACGCAGAACCTGTCCCACGTTTCCGCGTTTGTTGCTTCTGGTAAAAAGCTTTCCGTCGCTAAAGGTTCCAGCCCCGCCTTCTCCAAAGCAGTAGTTTGAGTCTGAATCCAAAAGTCCCCGGGTGCTTATCTTTGCAATGTCCACCTTTCTTGTTTTTGTGTCCGAGCCACGCTCTATGATTATTGGTTTTATGCCGCCTTCAAGAAGTTTTAGCGCGCCAAACAATCCTGCTGGACCTGAGCCAACTACAAGAACGCTTTTGCATTTGCTTCCTTTTACACTCTTCCACTGGGGCAGCAGGTCTTCTTGGGATGGGGCTTCTTCGCCAATGTAGACGTCGTAGCGCATTACGAATTTTGCTTTTCCGTGCCTGGCATCGAGTGATTTCTTGGAAAAGACGAAGCTTATGTTTTCTTCTGCGGTGGTGCCTGCTGACAAACTGAATGCCGTTTTTGCAACAGCGGTGTCTGTTTGCAAAGAGGATGCCGCTTTTTCACCGTGGGTGCCAGTTTGCAAACCGGACGCTGCTTTTTCACCGGGAGCGCGTGTTTGCAAAGAGGATGCCGCTTTTTCACCGTGGGCGCATGTTTGCAAAGAGAATGCCGCTTTTTCACCGAGGGCATTTGTTTGCAAACCGGACGCTGTTTTTTCACCGGGAGCGCGTGTTTGCAACCCGGACGCTTCTTTTCCACCGGGTGCCTTTGTTTGCAAAGAAGCCAACGCCTTTCCGCCAAGCGCGCCCTTTATAGCAGAAGCCAATTCCTTTGACCCAAGTGCCTTCTTTTCAAGCGCCTTAATAAGTTCATTCTGAATAAAGGACTGGTCCTTTTCCCTCTCCGGTAAAATCGTTATGCAAACCTGTTCAATCATAGCTAGCCGTTTACTCTCTTTAAAATGATGCAGCCGTTGTGACCGCCAAAGCCAAGCGAAGCAGATGCCGCCGCCACAACTTCCGCCTTAACCCCTTCGTTGGCAGTGTAGTCCAAATCGCATCCGCCCTCAAAGTCCTGATTTTCAAGATTGATTGTAGGTGGAATAAAACTTTCGTTAAGCGCCTTAATGCAAAAAAGTGCCTCTATTGCCCCCGCCGCCCCAACCAAGTGGCCAGTCATACTTTTGGTAGAAGAAATGTGCAGTTTTTTTGCGTGCTGGCCAAAAGCAATCTTTATCATGTTGCTTTCGCTAGAATCATTTGCCCTGGTAGAAGTTCCGTGTGCATTGTAGTATTGAATGTCCTTGGCTTCCATGCCCGCATCTTCAAGCGCCTCTTTTACAGCCCTTGCCGCACCGCTTCCGTCATTTAGCGGAGCCGTAATGTGGTAGGCATCGCAGCTAGAGCCAAAGCCCGCAACTTCCGCATAGATTTTTGCCCCCCGCGCCTTTGCATGCTCGTATTCTTCCATAACAAACATTGCAGACCCTTCGGAAAGCACAAAACCGCAGCGGTCCCTGTCAAAAGGCCTGCTTGCTTTTTCTGGAGACTCGTTGAATTTGCTTGCCAGTGCCTGTAGAGAAGAAAAACTTGCCATGCAAAATTCAGTGATTGCAGCATCGGTGCCGCCAGAAATGCAAACGTCGCACCTTCCAGCACGAATTAAATCTGCCGCAAGACCAAGCGCATCTGTTCCCGAGGCACAAGCAGTTCCCAAAGTCCAGGAAAAGCCGTTCAGACCGTAGAAAATGCTTATGTTTGCCGCCGCCTCGTTAGAAATCATCATGGGGGTTATAAGGGGTGGCATTCGTGAAGGGCCAAAGCTTGGATCGTCAAGCTTCCTAAAACCGTCTGCCGTTGCATCCATTCCGCCAAGGCAGCAGCCAACAAGAATCCCGCACTTTTCACTTTTAAGCTCTTCAGCGGAAAATACAGAATCCTTAATAGCCTGTGCCGTAGCCGCAAGACAGAACTTGGAAAAACGGGCCATCTTTCGCGTTGCCTTGGAGGGAATGCCGTAGTCTTCCATGCAAAAATTCTTAACTTCCCCGGCAATCTTTACGTCCAGCCGCTCAGGGTTAAAAAGCGTAACAGGACCTATGCCGCTCTTGCCATTTTTAACGCTCTCCCACGCTTGGTCAGCATTGTTGCCAACCGGTGAAACGCACCCCATTCCTGTGATAACCACACGGCGTCTGGCCATTTATTCCTCCGCAAAATTCGCAAAAGTCCGCAAAAGATGACTTGTGTATTCGGCTATAAAATTCACTACCTAATCTTAAAGAAGATACCCAGCACGAAAACAGTTATCAAAATCTGTATGATAAGGAATTTAAGCAGAACTTGTGTTGGCGACCATCCATGGTTTTTGCGCATGTGGTCATGCAAAGGAAAGCGGATTGATTCCAGAATGCTTATGTGGCAGAACCTCTTTAGCGCAACCTTCAAAAGTCCCATTCCGCCGTTTATAAGAATAATGGAAGAAGTTGCAAGAATAATCAGAGGGTTGCCGCTTATCATAACGCAAATGCCCATGTAAAAGCCAAGTGCGCGTGAACCAGCATCGCCCATCAGAACGGAAGAAGGAAATGCATTGTGCCACAGGTAGCCCATAAGAACGCCTGTAAGACAGAAAGTAATCACAGCCCAGCTTGCACCGTCCTCCAGATTTGGAACAAGAAGGTATGCCGCTATGTCCTTGTGGCCAAGAATCACGTAAAAAATCATACCCATAACAATAAGGGCCAAAAGAACAAGTGTGGAACTTAAACCGTCCACGCCGTCCGTACAGTTTGTAGTGTTAACGCTGGTCCAAAGCATTACCGTACAGATAGCAATGTAAAGCCACATTGGAATGCGGATTGTGTGGCTTATAAAAGGCAGCCAGAAGTAGAGGTTTCCGTCCGCCGTATTCTTAGAAAGGCAAAATGCAAGAAGAACCGAAGCAGAAACGCATAAAATCAAATCAAGAAGGGCCTTTATGTATTCGCCCCAGCCGCCAGTGCTTCGGTCATCAAGGTAGCCGGTAAGCATCATAAGCCATGTAAGAACAAGAATACCAATCTGCAGCCAGTCAAGCGGAGCAAAAACAAGACTAAGCAAAATAAAAATGGAAATAAAAATTACCCCTGAACCCGTGGGCTTACCCTTTGCGGCTTCCTTGGTAAGAGTAAATTCCCTTCCCCTGTCGCTGGGCAAAAATTTGTAGAACTTAGGCAAAAGCCTGAAGGTAACAAGAAAACCAATGTAAAGCGCAAGTACAATAAGCACTGCATAGGACTGCAAAAGCCTTGCCGGTCCCCAGTATTGCTGTAAAAAACCACCCAGATGGTAAATCATCAAAAACCCCTCAACTTTTCATGTATTAAAGAAAAGTCTATCAAAAAAAACAAGTCTAGTAAAGTTACCTATTTTATAGATGGTACTTTTATGGACGAAGTCCTAATTGTTCTACCATATGTACTCTTTGGCTTAATTCGACCGTCCATGCCTTTGCGCCACGGGCTTTGCGGGGTTTCGCCTTTCGGCTCCATTGCCGGGGTTCGCCCCTTCGACTGCGCTCAGGGACCGCACCCCAGCAACGCGCTCTGCGCGCCCCTCCAATCCCGCGTAGGTCGCCTGGGAAAATCCATCCTTGGATTTTCCCAGGATTGCAGAATCGCTACGCAATTCTGCATGTTGCTAAGTCGCCATCCATGGCTCCTGTAATACAAATCAAGTACGAAAAATCCATGGATTTTTCCGGGTATTGCAGAATCGCTACGCAATTCTGCACGCTGCTAAG
>JAEEGL013004367.1_pt1 | contig 16597 bp, 14 predicted proteins | sample 9134231 | NCBI WGS metagenome assembly JAEEGL01 (sample SAMN16246548, study PRJNA631951) | gut metagenome | biome: gut microbiome; feature: rumen; material: fiber-attached | host: Bos | place: Iran: Karaj | collected 2018-10 | reverse complement strand
TCTGCATTTTGTAGTAAAATACTGTGACAATGCTCCAACTAAAAGAATTGTGGCATAGGTGATATTATCAGTAATTCTAACTCCAAAACGACTATTATATGCAACCTTTAAAAGCTGAAATGAAGTTCCAATAACAGAATGCTGTATTATAACTGCCGCAGTTATAATAAATGAAAGCTTATATAAGAAATTCCATAAATAATCTGTACTAATAACATTTTCAACAATAAATGTCCTAAATATATAATAACTACAGATCATCGTAAAGAAAAATCTCTGTCCCCAAATTGAATGACGAATATTTTGACCAAAAAAGATATTTGACATAATAGCAGCTATTATTACTAAAGGAATGATCATAAACAAGTTTTTGGCAAAATGATATTTGTTAAAAACTCTCGTTTTAAAATGCAAAAAAACATAGATAAACAATATGAAATATACAATTACTACAAAGTCAGAATAAGTAAATCCAAACATCTGTTGAAATCTGTTCTGATTTACTAAAAAAATCATGCGTTCCGGAAGCAATAAAAGCAATGCAAAGAATATATTTTTTTTATCAAATTTAATATATTTCTCCATAAATCCTCTCTTTACGAATTCAATAGCTTAGAATATTCCTCTTTTAACCTATTACATGTATTTATAATCGAAAATTTTTCAGCATTTTTTTTGATGCTTTCAGACAGTTCTATAACTTTATCCTTATTTTCTAAAATGCTTAACACTGAGCATAAGGCATCAGCTAATGCCTTATCGCTCGTTTCCTTTGTCAAAAATCCGTATTCACCACTTCGCATGACTTCAGGAATACCTCCAACATTATTCGCGATGCAAGGTATACCAAATGCCATAGCTTCAACCAACGAAATGCCAAAAACCTCATGCCAAACAGAAGGATAAACAAATACACTTGTTTTCTTTAAGAATGGAATGATGTTGGAATGTCTTCCCTCAAATGTAACAATGTCATCAACTCCTTGTTCCTTAGCTAATTTCTCTAATCTGTTCTTTTCAGGGCCGTCTCCTACTATAGAAACAGAAATTTTATATTTGTCTTTTATTAAAGAAATCGCCCGAATCAGATAATCAACGCCTTTCACGTAGTGCAATCTTCCAACATAAGTAATTTTATACGGCTCATCAAGTGGTGTAGAATGATTTGTTCCACATTCTAATTTATCCATTGCTATTCCGTTATAAACAACTGTCTTCTTTTTTTTCGAAAGTCCGAATTCACTCTCGTATGAAACTTTTCCTGCATTGGAAACAAATATGATTAGGTCTGATAATTCCAGTCCAATTTTAAAAATACTGTGAGCAAGGTGAAACTTGAAAACGCTTTCTGGAAAGAAATACTTACGCTCATAGCATGAATGAACAACTGTCACCAACTTCCTTTTGGTACCAAGTGATGTAAATATACCATAAAGCTTCAAAAAAGGATCACCATGGTGAACAGTTATAATATCATATTCCTTCGCCAATTCTCTCAACTTAATTATTCTTTTTAAGCTTAATTTGCGAGCAATCCCGGCTAATGAATAGGTTTTTAATCCGATCTCATTCATTTGATTATAAATCGTACCTTCTGAAAACAAGAAGCAAAACCCATTTTCATACTCAGAATTGATTCCAATGTCCCTGCACAGACTTTCAATTCCCCCTGCCTCACCACTTGTGAGCAAATTTAAAACTTTCATTTAATCCTCCGACGAATATAACAATTAACAACATATTATTTTAAAAGCTTACTATATGCTCTATCCAGAAAAATCCGAAAATAATCATCTGCAAAAGTATACAACCATAACCATCGTTTGACAATTGACACTTCATAAGAAAAATGAGCATTTATATCAATATTTATGTGTTTTTTCACTCAAATAAATAAATAGCACCTATTCAAGAACACTATAAACACAAATTTCTTAACACAGCAAATGAGCAGACCTAAAAGTCTGCCCAAAGTTTATTTATAATATTTTGTTAAATCAATTCACCAATCATTTTTACGGAATCATCCCATGAATACTCAAGTGCAATAGTTCTTGTGCCTGTTACTTCTACATCTTCGATTTCGGACAAGACAGTATTCAAATGATCAAGCTGTTCATTTTTTACTCTGGTAAAGCCGGTTGTATCCTTAAAAAACGAAATTTCCTTATAATCAGTAGTTATAAGTTTCATATTACACGCTGCTGCTTCTAATACAGATAACGGTATATCTATACTATTATTTTCCTCAACTATAGGAAAAACATATATATCGCTTGCCTGATATATTTCTTCAACATTCGGAAGATACTCTTCAATAATCTGCACATTATGTTTTTCTTCAAGAAGTTTTTTGAGACCCTCATCCTTCTCTGTAATAGAGCTAAATACAAGAACAACATGATATTTATCATCTATAGATAAAAATTTGTCTATATTTCTACCATATTTCAAATGACCCACATGAAGAAGCACAGTTTTATCCGTAGGGATTCCATACTTCTTTCGCAGCAAAGTCTTTTTGCTTTCTTCAACAGGTACAAATTTATTAGTGTCAACGCCAGTTTTAACGTTATAAACATTAAGCATCGGAAATTGGTCATTAAAATATGCGTACGAATCCTGACTGACAGTAATAATATTGCAGGATGACTTCCTAAATAGTGCCTTGGTTAGGAAATTCATTTGCCATCTCATTGTAAATAGAACACTAACTTTTTTGTGTGTTTTTCTTGATAGATTCCATGTCCTGACAGCTGTTCCTAAAGTATTAGACGCAAATGGTATGTAAAGAATATTTCCACTAATAGCCTCTATTGACTCATATAATTCTCTGTCAGAAAAAAACTTGTTTGCAGAAATTGCAGCATCAGCATATTGACAATCGGTATTAACAGCTACTAAGAAGGCGCCGCATTTCTTTAATCGCTTAGAGAGTGAAGATGCTAATTTAATACACCCTTCATCTAAATTATTCTTGACACAATCCGAAATGATAATCATAATTCTCCCCAACTATTCATTGTCTCTTTTCTTTTGATCTGCCAACTGTCCATGGTAGCCATTTATTGATACAAAAAGCAGGAATCAATAGAATCACTGACATAACAACTGTTAAAACAATGGCCAACACTGAAGAATAAAAGATATTATTCAGACACATTGTATAAAAGCCACTAAACTTAGACCGAAGTATTTTCTCTAAGATTGCATACAACTTACCGTGAAGAGCAAACAAAATCAATGTATTCTCTCCAACATAGGAGACGTATTTATTCGTCTTAATTCTTTTGCATATAAGTATAATAAAAGTAATACCTATTATACTCTTAAAATAAGAAAAAACTTCATATACGACACCTCTTTCAAATTGTATCGGCCCATAAATCATACCTAAATAAAGCACTGTAACAACTACAAGTACAAACCATGTGTCATATTTTTCTAAAGCCGATTCAAATTCATTCTTATAGTAATATCCCAATACCATCCAGAAAACAGCAACAAAGATATACTCAATATGCCATGGCAATGAAGAAGTTCCCCATGGAAATAAATCTTCTGGAGCAAGTAATGAATACATTCTGCTAACAAATGATAAAAAAAATGATATTAAAAGCCCTATAGTCAGATTGTTAATTTTTATAATGAAGTAGAATGGAATAAAAGCAACAAATAATGCTGCAACAAACCACATAACATCACCAAGCGGCCTGATCTGTAAAGCATTCCACTTCAAATCATTAATCAGATTATGATTATCTTTAAATGATATTATAGAAGATAAAATAATGTTCAAATTGCTATATATTAACCAAGGGATAAACAACCCTTTAAATTTCTTTGTTATTAGTTGCCGAAAAGACTGTGGCTGTTTATATACATAACCTGCCAAGAAGAAAAAGCATGTCAAAAAAAACGGAAGAAAAAAATCAGTTAGTACCTTTGTTTTACTCTCCAAGTGTGAAAGCATAACAAACATAATACATATATACTTTCCAATATCCACCCATTCTATTCTTTTTTTCATCATCAATCATCTTTCTTATATAATTGTTTATTCTCTGTTACAACACTCATCAAAAAAAGCAAATCATCAAAAAGTATATCACAGTTCCTCGTGATATGGAATAAAATACTAAGACCAGTTCATACACATAAGTATAATATTTATAAAAACACTCAAAAGTGCTTAGAATCGCACTTTTGAGTGTTTGAATCATGTTAACTGCTAGATTAATTATCCATTAACATCATCATTTGGAATACTTGGCATATCTTCATCATTTGCAGCTGCACCAGCATCCTGTGTAGCTTCATCGCTTCCTGCTGCACTAGCATCCTGTTTGCTTAGTTCGTGTTTATAAATCTGTTCACCTATGGCTGCCCTTTCTTCTGGTGTGTATGACATGTAGACCTCCTTGAATACATCATTTGCAAACATGAATAACCTTTCTATCATAGTGTATCAATAAAATTGTCTGGTGTTTACAAATTTAGGTTAGGTGTCTACTTTTACGTTATCACTTCACATCGACTTATTTCAACTGATATTTTATCACAACATCACTTAGAATTGAGCATAAATAAACGCTGAATTACCATTATACATAAGCAATACTATCATCCACGCCCATATTGCAAAAATGACTTTACTACTTAACTTATCTAAGTTCATATTAATTGTTAATACATTAGATGAGTTTTTAACTTTTGCATATAAATTCATTACAGTAAGCAATATGATATATGCAACTACATATACATTTATATACATTAATCCGTTTGTATTAAAAAGGCCCTTATATATATCTACTGCTACAGTCAAACTGTTTGCCCTAAATACTACCCATGCCATAGCAACAAAAAAGTATGTGATAACAATATTAATGCCACTTGGTAATTCAAAACGAATTCTTTTCTTTTTTTGTATATCTTTATACATTTTATGAACTACAGATCCAAGGCCATGGACTATTCCCCAAATAATATATGTCATGTTTGCTCCATGCCATATCCCACTAAGCACCATAGTGACAAACAGATTACAATATGTTCGTATTGTCCCCTTTCTATTTCCTCCGAGCGGAATGTATACATAATCTCTAAACCACGTTGAAAGAGAAATATGCCATCTTCTCCAAAAATCCGAAGGGTTTTGTGCTAAATATGGGGCATTGAAGTTTTCTCCAAGGTCAAAATCCCATATTTTTGCAATACCTATTGCCATGTTTGAATACCCTGAAAAATCACAGTATATCTGAAACGAATATCCCAAAACAGCACAAAATATACTTAAGCCATTGTATGCAAGTGGCGCACTAAAAACTGCATCAACAGCCACGCCTATTCTATCTGCAAATACTATTTTCTTAGTCAGTCCAATTAAAAACAGTTGCAGTCCCTCATAGAAATTCGTCTTAGATACTCTATGTATTCTATCCAGTTGTGGAAGAAAATCTTTGGATTTTACAATTGGTCCCGCTGTTATTTGTGGAAAAAAAGATATATAAACAGCCAACTTTTCAAAATCTTGTTCCACGGCAATTTTCTCATACATAACATCAAATAAATAACTCATTGCCTGAAATAAATAAAAGGAAATTCCAAGCGGTAACACAAGGTTCAATGTCAAATGATCATTGATTCCAAATAATCTTGCGAAAGATTCAGAAAAGAAATTAAAGTATTTGAATACTCCTAATACTATGACACATAAAGATACGGCGATATATATATAACATTTATTATGAGAAGCAGCATATTTTAAAGCACTGTAATAACATAGAGTTATAACAAAAAGAATTAATAGTAAGAATCTAAAATCCCAAAAACTATAAAAAACAATATTTGCCAGTAAAAAGAAATGATATTGCATTTTTAATGATTTCGTTTTATTTATAGCAATCGAAAACACAATGAAAAAAAACAAAAAACTAAGAGAATAAAAGCTCACTTTAGTTCCTCCAAATACTCAATAATCTCATCAGCGATTATTTTATGTCCGATATCATTTAAGTGACCAGTACCAAGTGATGTATTCATAAAGCCATATGGTAACTCACGTTTTCTATAATAATATTCATAAAAATCGCTTCCTGAATCAATTACATCTATTCCGTTCTTCTCACAAGAAGCTTTAAATATATCCCATGTTTCACCATAATTCAGACTAACGCTTCCATCATGTTGTAAATTCATAGTAGGATGATATAAAAATACAATACGTGCGTTTGTTTCACTTCTAATTGTAGATAGAGCTTCATCTATCGCAACAGAATACTCATTTAAATCAATCTGTAAATCAGAAGTCTTGTTAGATTTCTTGCTAGTGCTAATAATCTCTTTTATTCTTGTTACCATTGGCACATAATCTTTAATTGCAACAGTTGTTCTTTCCTTAAATGAAAGAGTGCCAAACCTAATAGCTGAATCTTCAGAATTGTATTCAGGCTGTATCAAACTTTCTCTTATTTTTTCTGCAGAGAAATCTGAGCTTGATATTTCTATAGTAACTACTTCAGCCTTTGGAAACGCCTCCATAGCAGCTTTAAAGTATTTGATATGTGTAGTCAAGTTGCTACCATCACATGCAATATTATACGTATGCAACAAATCGTCATCTGCCAGATACTCATTTACCAACATGGAATACTTTTTTTCAGGAGCTATCTCCTTGCCTTGTGTATGAGAGGATCCCATCATCAAAACATATTTTTCAGCCAATCTCTTCTGCGGATTCATATATCCATTATCATCAACTCTGGAAATTGAAAAACCTTCTTTACCATGTATTATTATGGCATTGGGTTCCCAAACTGAAGCTGATGCACCATTAGGTGTATCTAACCACCCTGGTTGTCTTTCATACGCAAAGCACAATAAATTTGCGACCAAAAAGCCTATGACAACCACGTAAACCCATTCAAAAGCTTGCTTAATTTTACTTTTTGTCATATTCCCCCTCCTGTATAAGGTGTTTCATTTGCATATTCAGAAACATATTTATAGTCCTTTGTCCTACGAACGCAAATAAAACCGCTCCGCAAAAAACCATAAGTGTTGCCACAAAGTAATTAAAATAATCTGATGAAAAGATTCTTAACAAATTTACCTTCTCGGCACATTTATAAATGAACATATGACAAAGATACACTTCAAAACTAACGCTTCCTATAAATCTTATAACTTTATTATTCAAAAAATTCTTTTCCTTTAAGCTGATTGAAAAAATAATCACTGAACAACTAAATATTAATGTAACTAATATTTTATATGCCACAAAATAATAAAGCACTCCGGATATAGCTACAAATAATAGCGATACTACCGTGATGCCTTTTATTTTGACAATATTGTCACGATATAAAAAAATGATGCCCCCCGCCACAAAAAAGACAAAGCAAAATACTATCGAATTTCTTCCAGCATTAAAATATATCCTGCATAGATAGTTCATCAAATATGAAATAGCAAGTACAGACCAAGCCTTTTTTTTGCTTGAGAGAAGTGAACAAAAAAAAGGGAATAGTAAATAAAATGTAAAAACCACTCCCAAAAACCATCCAACTCCGACAACAGTGATATTTGCATTGGGAATTAGGCCAAAACACAACGTAATATTAGCTATTATCTCATATAATGAAGTAATTTTCGGCTCAGCGATAAAATCCAACAAACATAATAGCGTAAAAAACGGAAGAATTTTTTTATATCTTTTACTATAAAAAGATACAATGTCAAACTTTCCGTCCAAAAATCCATCATAATAACCACAGCACATGCCAAAGGCGCTTATAGCCATAAATAGAAAAACCAAATTTGTAAATGACGGAATCATACGATTAAAAAAAAAGCCATTAAGATTATAGTTCCCATTCGCCAGAACATGCATCATTACTATTCCAATACAAGCAAATGCTCTAACTCCATCCAATGCATAATATTTCTTCTTGTTCATCATACTTCCCTCTGTTATTGAAAACATCCTGTAGATATAACTTCATCAACTTACAGTTTTATATTATTCCAAATAACACTCCTTAAACGGTGCGTTCACCTTATCCTTTTAAAAAGACTAAATCTGACTTATTCATACCATTGCCCCAACCACTGTTTTACTTCGCTTTGAATAAATTTATGTATTCATTAGGATAAATGCTAAAATCCAAGGGCTTTATTGTTGTTTCCAAGATCATCATTACAATTATTGGTCCGCCAAAAAATAGTAAATAATCTATTCCTAACATTAAGAGTAATTACAAAAAGAATAAATAAATATCCAAATACCAATATGAAGATACCGGTTCAATAAACTATATTTTGAACAAACCTCCTGTGGATGAATTAAGATCAGATGAGAATACTGTTTTCATCGCCCAGGTTGCAAAAGAAAAAAAACGAAATATGTAATGCCTAAAGCAAGCATTTTTCTTATTACATTAACTTTCCATGAAGAAAATGTATTAACTGTAGAATATTTCTGATAAAATACCTGCTACAGAAAAAAGCGGAACAAGGAACATATAAATAGTTGAATTAAACCAAATATAAAATGAACTATTTTCTAATATATCTGCTTTAATCATTGATTGATAAAGATGTCCTAAAACAGCCATAATGCAAGCTATTACCTTTACTTTATCAACCAATGTTTCCCTTTTCATCCCTTTTTACCAATATTTCATGTATCGTAACTTATATTACTTTCTCAACTGTGCTGCGATATCAGCATCAACAATCTCTTCTCCGGTCTTGTCCTTGAGCTGTTCCATAGATGCAGCTGAAAGACCGTTATTTACTGTTGCACACATATCACAAGTGCTGCACTTATCAAGGTCTTCCTTTGTAACCTTACCATCGCGTAGGTCACGAACGATCTTGTTCTCATACATGCTGTACTTCTTCTTGGTCCAGAACTTTGCTTTGTGACGGATTACCCACCAAAGTGGTACCCAGATATACTTATGCATTGCAGGAGAAACAGAACCGATCATCCAGCAATCTCTGTCGCAGCAACGAACCTTTGCACGAACTTCCTCAGCCTCTTTTGAATTCCAAAGCTCATCCCAAGACTGCTTGTTAAGGTTACCCATAACCTCTTTATCTTTAGTTCCATTACATGGCATTACATCGCCGTAAGGATCAATGAAAAAGGTGTCAAAAGACATATCACATGGAAGAAGTCTCTTCTGACCATAAATGTAATTGATAAGGCCATGGTTGAAATAAGCTCTGAACCACTTTTTAGGGCTCTTGCTGGCAAGAAGCTCGTTAACAAGGTTCTCGAAGTTCTGAGCAACCATTGGACGATCCTTGATGATGTTCTTAGCCTCTACGAAATAAAAACTATTGTGAAGAGATGCTGTAGCAAACTCCATTCCCATCTCATCTGAAAGCTTGTAAAGAGGAACAAGGTCAGGAGCGTTCTTATCCTGAACTGTCATTCCAAATCCTACGTCCTTCATGCCCATTTCGCGAAGAGTCTTAAGAGTCTGATATCCTCTCTGATAACCATTCTCAAGTCCTCTGATCTCGTTATTTGTGTTCTCTAAACCTTCGATTGAGATACGAATTCCAATCTGTGGAAATTCCTTACAAAGATCTACGATTCTATCTGTAAAGAAACCGTTAGTAGATATAACGATACGGTCTGATTTTTTGTAAAGCTCTCTTACGATATCTTTGATATCTGTTCTAATGAAAGGCTCACCACCAGTGATGTTTGTGAAGTACATTTTGGGAAGCTTTTTGATTGTCTCAATTGATATTTCTTCCTCGGGCTTACTTGGCGCCTTATATCTATTGCACATAGAGCAACGAGCGTTACATCTATATGTTACAATTACGGTTCCGTTTAATTTCTTCTCTGACATTTCATATCTCCTTTAAAAACAATTTATAATATATTAAATTTGCAAAATAATGAACAATTGTTGCAACAGCGATTGTAAATATCATTACCAACGCAATAAACATACCCGATTGTATACCTGGCATAAGTGTTTCCATTACTTTTATAGCTATTCCATAACACAAAAACACTTCATACGAAATCCCACCAATATACAGTACTATTTTGTTTCCGAAATATATTCTTGATGTAAGCACTAGGACAAACGTCAGTATAGCTATTCCCAGAGCAATCTTTAACACATAGCTTCCAATGAAATAAATTGGTTTGAGTTTCAAATACATAACGCCAAATACAGCTGCTATCAAACAAGAAATAGCTGTTTTAATGCTCCACTTTTCCAAAGCATATTCTACAAATCTATGTTTATTATTTATCAACAATATTCCCCAAATAAAGCCATAAATCTCAGTTGTCCATGTGGTAAAGCCAATATCGTCGCCAACAAGAAACATTGTTGTACTAAACAAAATAATGATCACAGAAATAGCTATGTCTTTATATCTTCCAAATAGATTAAAACTGTAAATTGTCCAGAATATCAAATAACAAATAATAAGCCAAAGGACCCAACCACCAACTGAATAAAATATATACCAGTTAATTCCTTCATTGTTTCCAATACTTATTAACAAATAGATCAGCATTGCAATGATATAAGGAATAATCAATTTAGGTAATCTTCTCTTCCAGAACCTGTGCTTTAACTCGCGTTTATTTATTATTCCAAGTTTTAGTCCATATCCGGACGTCATAAAAAAGAAAGTCACACCTATATATCCAAAACTGCTTATCATATCTTGTACAGGATTTTGATATGATTCAGGTATATGCACAAGGATAATGATCAAACAACAAATCCCTCGCATTGCAGTTGTTGAACTGATTCCAAAGAAGTCATCATTAATATCTTCTATTTTTGCCTTATATAGAACTAAATAAGCTAAAAATAGCAAAACGACAATCATACAGATGTACGTAATCATCTTTAATTACCATCATTTTCTATATATCTCGATAATCTTATCAAGATACTCATCAATAGTATCAAAAGAGAGTTCCTTACACGCTTCATGCATATTCTTTGCCTTGACATCATTTTGCCAAAGTTCATGAAGATCATCGCACAGCTCATCTATATCTCCGGCTTTAAATAGCAGCCCTGTCTGTCCATCTTTTATTAGTTCCGGTATTCCACCTATATTGGCCCCAATAACAGGTGTTCCATAAAGCTGTGATTCCATCACAGAAAAAGGACAATTCTCATACCACTCAGATGGATAAACTGATGCTTTGGCTTTACGAATCAGGCTTGCAAGCTCATCTCCATTCTTAAAGCCTACATTCTTGATGTTTTCAATTCCATCCAACAGATTCTCTAACGGGCCTTTGCCAGCAAATACAAAATTCACTTCAGGTAATCTCTTTGCCGCTTCAATAAGAGTTTTAACGCCCTTTTCCTCTGAAAATCTACCAAAATAGAGTATATAATCTTCCTTTGATGTTTCAACCCAAGGTATCTCATCAATGAAGTTATGAAGAGCAACAGTCTTTTTTGCGAAAAGCGGATTAGTATCCAACTTTGTTTTCATGAATTCACTGCAACAAATAAAAGTATCAATATACTTGTATGTCCCCTTTAGCTTCCAAAATGAAGCTTCCAAAGTACCGATAAAACTCTTTGCCGTACTGCCATGGATACATTTACCTTTCGTGCAGTTCATAAAACTACCTGTAAGGCATTTCTCACAGTTCTCATGTGTATTAGGATTGTTGCACATATGGTTAGGACAAACCAATTGATAATCATGAGCTGTGAATACAATCTTACAACTGTGACCGGTCTCTTTTCTCCACTTAACTATTTCAAGGATCATAGATGGAGTAAGCTGATAATTAAAATTGTTTAGATGTACAACATCCGGCTGAAAATCATCTAATACAAGTCGAATCTTTTGACGTGCTTCTTTAGAATAGATTGTTTTAAGAGGATATGTCATCTTCTCTAACTTTGAAGCATTATGAAAATCCATATCAGATGTATAGGCATTAACTCTATTCCCTACACATCGGCCTTCATGTTCCATTCCAAAATACTGAACTTCATGGCCTTTTGCCAACAAAGCCCCACCAAGCTTAAAAATGTATGTTTCCGATCCTCCATTTGGATACAGAAACTTATTAACTATTAATACTTTCATTTTTTTACTCCACACCTACATTTATATACTACTTGATAAATAAAAACTGCCAAAACTGCTCCAAGCAAACTCCCAATTGTATTGGTGAGTATATCTGTTAATTCAAACATACCCCTTCCAGTCAAAAGCTGTGTTACTTCGATCATAAAACTACAGCATATACCTAATACTGTTGCAACAATGATACTTTTAAACATATCCCTCTTTCTTATCGCAAGATATGCAAACAAACCAAGAGGTAAGAATAATATAATATTATAAATACTGTAAGCACTAATTCTAAGAGATGGTCTTCCCGTTTTTAATCCAAATCCTAGATTTATAAACAAGTGAATAATGCCTTCTCTCGATCCTTCCGGTCTTCTAAAAATAGTAATAGAAAGCACAAACCCAATATATATCAGAAATAGATAAACCATTATTAACCTTTTCCAATCAATACATATCTTTTTTCTAATAAATATAGCCGGTGCAAAAATAATAATTGCAAGAATGACTACTATTACTGACTGGGTTCTGAAATCAATACCGCTTGTCTCTGATAAAAATATGTCTCTTAAAACTAGTAGATTACTAAACATTACTCTTCCGTAAACAATATTTTCAGGTTTACACCTTATCTATTCTCTCTACATTGATGATTGCATCAATATAGAGTCTCACACTGGCACTGGTTACCTGATTCCAGTTGAATCTGTTATAACAATAGTTCATGATCTCATATTCCGTGTAGAAAAGTTCCGGTTTACTGATTGCATCCCTAAGCTTTTTCTCAAGATCATCAACATTGGATTTTTCAAAATACATTGCATATTCCTTACAAGCTTCCTTGTTTTCGGGAATATCACTTACAAGACATCTTTTTCCAAAGCTCATTGCCTCCAAAAGGCTAATTGGCATACCTTCTATATCACTTGGAAGGCAATAGAGGTATGTGTTGGTGTATAGCTCAGAGAAAAGATGTCCCTGAACAAATCCGGTCAGAACAATTCTCTTGTCCTGCTTAGCAAGTCTCTTGACTTCTTTCTCATAGTCTCCCGTATGACTTCTTCCGCCGGCAATAACAAGCTTTAGATCTGTGTCTATTCTGGAGAACGCTTCCATTAGGTATGTTATACCTTTCTCCGGTACGATTCTTCCTAAATACAAAATATACTTATCTTTCTCAAGACCAAACTTTTTAGAAATAATATCCGGTTCGCGGAACTCTGTTTTTGTCACGCCATTAGGGATATAAATTGTTTCTCTATTATATGTATCCTTAAAATACTGCTGAACATTTCTTGATAGAACAATTACCTCATCTGCATACTTAGCAGCTGTCTTCTCACCAAGTTTAAGGATTTTTGTTGCAAATCCTCCCCATTTAGAACGTTGCCAGTCAAGGCCATGGATTGTTGCAATTGTCCTGATTCCAAGAATATGTGGAATTATAAGCATCAAACATGGACCTTCTGCATGAAAATGGATTACATCGTAGTTTCCAAACACAGCCATAATAGTAGCAATAAATGAATAAACTATGGCATTTAAAGCCTTATTATCCGGCGTAGGTACATGTACGATTCTTATCCCTTTGTAATTCTTTAATTTATGGGCCTCTAGATCAGCATTCTTATCTGCAACATTACGTCCCTTACGATTATAAACTGTTACAGAATGCCCCATCTGAACAAGACGGGTAGCTAGTTCTTCAACAACTATCTCAATTCCGCCTTCCCTGGATGGTATTCTCTTATGCCCTATCATTGCAATTTTCATATTTCTTTTCCCGTCAATTAATATGAATTCTTTCTAGCCAGTACATGGGTAATTGTCATTAGTATAATCTTTATATCAAGAAGCAGGCTCCAGTTATCAATATAATCAGTATCAAGCTCAACAACTCGGTTAAAGTCAGTGATCGCACTTCTTCCATTTACTTGCCACATTCCTGTTATGCCCGGTTTAATACTGATTCTCCTCCACTGCTTGGAAGTGTATTTTGAAACCTCATCGATTGTCGGAGGTCTTGTTCCTACAACAGACATTGAACCGGCAAGTACGTTAAAGAACTGTGGAAGTTCGTCAATACTAGTCTTTCTGATAAACTTGCCGACTCTTGTGATTCTGGGATCATCCTTTATCTTGAACATCATACCATCTTCAACTTCATTCTGATCTTCAAGTTCATCCTTCATCTCTTCAGCATTTATGCACATGCTTCTGAATTTCCAAATTTTAAAGTGTCTTCCATTTTTACCACCTCTAACCTGTTTAAAGAATACAGGTCCTTTTGAGTCAATTTTTATAGCAATTGCAGTAAGAATCATTATTGGCGAAGTGATGATAATTCCAAACAAAGAGAACACTATATCAAAAGCTCTTTTAAACGCTCTCTCAAATCCATTCATTGGAACTGTATGGAATGTGTATACCGGATAAGTACCAATACTGCTTACAAAAGAGAACGCTTTTCTTCTTCTGAATGTATCTATTATTATCTGGCATGTTACACCCATTTCAATACATTTATCCACATATCCCTGAAGAGCAATTATGTCCATATCTCTCTTCTGCAGGATATAAACCTGATCAATATTATATTTTCTTATAATTAACTCAAGGTCAGAAAGCTTTCCAATATACTCTAACGATTCATCATTATCATCAAAACTGATATAACCAATTTCATTTATAAGAATAGCTGTCTTAGCAAGGAAATATCTGAACTTGTTATAAGAATCCTTGCTTCCTACATACAAAACTCTCGGTACATGCTTTCTTCCAATAAATCTATCAATAATCTTCTTGAAGAATAGTATTTCCAAAACAAGTAAACAATATGATGTTCCCAGCAGCCACCATATAAAGTCTGAAATGAATTTAATCTCAGATACAAAATAGTATATGAGTGCACCACAGCAAAGAGCACCGACAAAAGCCACTGTTTCTCTTCGGAATATTCTGTCAGTATAAAAGAAAACAGTATTGTTATAAATATTTAACGCATTGTTTATTAAAAGGAAAACCAGGATGCAGACCAAATATAGTGAAAGAAACGCTTTCCATTGTGCACCCGTATAGGTATGACGTCCCCAAAGCCAATATGTAACGCCAAAAGAAATAAGATGGACTAATGCATCTAAAAATACATGAACAATATCAAAAGATGCCCTAGAATTAGCTCGATTCATAACACAGTTCTCCACAACTCACAAGAATAAAAAAGCCCTCAAAACTACACCATTGTTACTTTATCAGAATGCAGTATGATAAATCAACTAAAAAAGGGCACAAATATTAAATTTTTATTAACTCAAATATGGCAGAAATAGATAAAGAGGAAAGCTATACGCTTCCCTCTTCGTAGTTTAATCGTTGAACAACACAAATTTCAAAGTTCTTTAATAGTTCCCCATTTTGTATCTCGATCAGAAAGATTAAGTTTCATGTCTTTAGTAATCGGCCATTCTACGCCAACATTAGGATCATCCCATTTGATTCCACCTTCACCAGTAGGATCGTAGAAATCTGAGCACTTGTATGCAAACTCTGCGTAATCTGATAGAACCAGAAATCCGTGAGCAAATCCCTTAGGAATAAAGAACTGCTTCTTGTTCTCAGCAGTCAATTTAACACCAAACCACTTTCCATAGGTCTTTGAACCGGGTCTTAAATCCACTGCCACGTCGAAAACCTCACCGTTTATGCAGCGAACCAGTTTATCCTGCGGGTGCTTGGTCTGGAAATGAAGACCACGAAGAACGCCCTTTGTGCTGGCTGACTGGTTGTCCTGTACGAACTCCACTTCGATGCCTGCCTCATAAAAATCGTTCTTGTTGTAGGTCTCAACAAAATATCCTCTTGCATCTCCAAACACCTTTGGGGTAATAACCTTAAGGCCTTCTATTTCACATGTTTCAACAGTTATCTTACTCATCACTTACACTCCCATCATTATCTTTAATATTTATAAGCCATTTGCTATTTCAACAAGATATTTACCGTAGTCTGTCTTCATCAGTGGTTCAGCAAGTGCGAGAAGCTGGTTCTTGTCTATAAAGCCGCGCTTGTATGCGATCTCCTCGATGCAGGAAATGTAAAGCCCCTGTCTCTTCTGGAATGCGCAGACAAAGTCAGATGCATCAAGAAGTGAATCGTGGTTACCTGTATCAAGCCATGCAAAGCCTCTTCCCATAGTCTCAACACGAAGTTCGCCGCGACGAAGGTACTCGTTGTTGATGCTTGTGATCTCTATCTCACCTCTTGGTGAAGGCTTAACATTCTCGGCAATCTCTACAACCTTGTTGTCATAGAAGTAGAGTCCGGGAACTGCGTAGTTGCTCTTTGGATGCTCAGGCTTCTCCTCGATGCTGATAGCCTTGCCGTTCTCATCGAACTCAACAACGCCGTAAGCTCTGGGATCTCTTACGTAGTAACCAAAGATTGTCGCACCCTTCTCTCTTGATGCAACTTCTCTCAGGAGCTTACTAAAGCTCTG
>JAEEGL010344884.1_pt1 | contig 16597 bp, 18 predicted proteins | sample 9134231 | NCBI WGS metagenome assembly JAEEGL01 (sample SAMN16246548, study PRJNA631951) | gut metagenome | biome: gut microbiome; feature: rumen; material: fiber-attached | host: Bos | place: Iran: Karaj | collected 2018-10 | reverse complement strand
TATAATCATACTAGCCCTAATGATTTAATACAGCAACTAAAAGATGGTATTAATGCTAGTAATCGCCATGCTGAAAAAGTTAATATTGTAATGCCACTTTTATATAATGGTAGACAACATAGAAAGAAAACGAGAGAACCTCTATCTTGTGCTGCAACTCTTGCTGAAATTGATGAAATGGCAGGAATGAAAAGTTTAATAACATTTGATGCTCATGATCCTGGCGTCGAACAAGCAACTCGTAAAATTGAATTTGATAATTTCTTTGTTACAAATACTATACTTGAGCAATTTATCAATGACACTCCAGAAGAACAATTAGAAAGATTAGTTTTTGTTGCTCCTGATAGTGGTGCTGATGAAAGAAGAGATATTTATTTAAACTCATTTAATATTGAATGTATCGATAGAGATGCAGGAGGATTTTATAAAAAGAGAGATTATAATCATTTTGAAGATGGTAAGTATCCAGTTATAGGTCATGACTATATGGGGCATTCTAGCTTAGATGGCAGAACAGCAATTGTAGTAGATGATATGATATCTAGTGGTGGAAGTATGTTTGATACAATTGAAACGTTGCATGATAAGGGTGCATCCCACATTTATGTTATGGTTACATATTGTTTATTTACAAGAGGCATTAAAGATTTTAGAAAATATTATGATGAACATAAATTAGATGGTATATATGTAAGTAATTTGTCATATATTCCAGAAGAATATAAAAAAGAGCCATGGTTACATGTATGTGATTGTTCTAAGCAATTAGCGGAAATAATATATGATATTCATAATGATTTATCTATATCTAGTATATTAACTGATAGGTCACAGCCTATTAAATTATTGGAAAGAAAGTTTAAAAAGTAACTTTCTTTTATTATGTAAAAATGTTAAAATAAATATGTGATAAATATGATTATAAATGTATGTAATAGTCCAGACGTAATGGATAATTTAAGCAAAGTATTATTAATTGTTGATATTGTAAAGATTGCAGTTCCTATTATTTTGATAATTGTTTTGATGCTAAAATTTGTAAAAGCTGTTTCATCCCATGATGCGAACGAACTTCAAAAATCTCTTAAAAGCGCAGTATTCAATTGTATAGCTGCCACACTTATTTTTCTTGTACCAACTTTTGTTAATATTGTAGCAAGAGTATCTATGGGAAACATTTCTTATTCAAATTGTTTGGTAAGACATTCTAGTGGAGAAATAAAGCTTGCCTATTATAAGGAAGCTAACAAATTAATTGAGCAAGCAGAAGAAACATTAACTAGGGCAGACTTAAGTACAGCAATAGTATATCTTGATAATATTAAAGATGAAGAAAAAAGAAAAGAATTATTAAATCGACTTGAGGATATAAAGGTAGTTGTGGAAAAGAAAGAAGAAGAAGAAAGAAAAGAGAAAGAAAAGGAAAAAGAAGCTAAGCATCATAGTGGAGGTAACTATTCCACATATGAAGGTGATGAGGAAATAGTAGAAACTGCTAAAAAATATATTGGCAAAAATGTTGGTACAGATTGTAGCGGTTTTGTTAAACATTTAGTTTTAAAACCCCTTAATTATTTGCAAGATGATATTGCGAAAGCAGCGGCGTCTTGTGATGGTAGGGCAAGAGGATCAAATGGTATGTATAAAAAATATCTTGAAAAAGGAAGAGCTGTTTGGGAAAGGCCAGAAACTGATAGAAATTTATCTGAATCAATGGAGACTTTTCCTGGAGACTGCAAACCAGGAGATATAATATTCTATAGTTATGGCGCTAATGATTGTGTTAAGCATGTAGTAGTTTATGTTGGCTATGAAAATGGAAAACATATGATAGTGGATTCTAATATGCAAGATAACATAGTTAGATATAGAGCTGTTGATGGTGTCTATCGAACCGCTATGCCTCTTGCGTGTATAAGACCAATTAAAAATGGAGAATAAATATGAAAACTAAATTAGTTTTAATGTGTTTAATGTTATTGATATTAACTGGATGCAATGCAAAGTATACTTTAACAATAAATGATGATAAAAGCTCAAAAGAAAAATTGATTATTGCAGATTATGAAAAATATTATGATGACTCTTTAATTCCAGAAATAATTAATGATACATTCAACTATTCCAAAGACGTTAGTTATTATTCTAATAAATATTTAACAATAGAGCGAAATATGAAGGAATATGTTAATTTATACAACAATAGCCAAATAAAAAAATATTTTGGTAATGTTAATATATCAGAGAACAAGATATCATTTGAGCCTGATTATGACAAATGTATATTCTTATTTTCTGATGGTGGGGAATTTGTTACAAATGATAAAATAAGTGTTAATTTAAAGATTCCTTTTAATATTGTTGATAGTAATGCTGATGAAGTGGAAAATGATACATACACTTGGACATACGGAATTAATGATTGCAAAAAAATTGCATATATTGAGTTTGCAGACAACAATATTAGCTTATTAACTATAATATTCATTGTATTATTATTAACTATTACAACAGTGTTTATAATTATTAAAAAGAAGCAATGAGGACTTATTTATGGAAATTATTGAATATGAAGACAAATACCTAGAAGATGTTAAGAATTTACTTACTGAATTAGAAGAATATATTTTAACAATAGATGAGGATAAACTTGATCAACTTCATCCTGATTACCATGATACAATGGCATTACATGATTTAAAAGAAGTAAATGAGAATAAAGGGAAATGTTTTCTAGCTGTAAAAAATGGAAAGGCAATAGGACTAATAATGGGTGCTATATTTCCATATGAAGAGTATGACTATTTAGATTAAAAATGTCCTAAAAGAGGAGAAATAACTGAACTAATTATTACTTCAAAAGTAAGAAGTAATGGTATGGGTACATTATTAATTAATAAAATGGAAGACTATTTTAAAGAGATGGGGTGTGAATACATATTTGTAGATGTATTTGCTTATAATAAAAATGCTATTAATTTTTATAGTAAAAAGGGTTATCATGCAAGAATGCATAATTATTTAAAGAAAATAACTGATTAGGAGAGAAAAATATGTACTTTTATAATATAATGAATGAAATAAGTTTAGATAATAATGTAACATTATTTGTAGATATGGATGGTGTTATCGCATCATATGATTTTGGAAAACCATTAGATTTTTCTAATAAAAGGCCTTTAACTACTAATATAAAGAATCTTGAAATGATATGTGATTTGAAGAATGTTGAATTACATATTTTATCTGTATGTAGGGAAGATAACCAAGTAGATGAAAAAACCACATGGCTAAAAAAGTATGTACCATTCATTAAACAAGAAAATGTTCATATATTATCTAAACAAGGTGATATGAATAATTCTTCATCTAAAATGAAATTATCATTTTTAGAAAAATATAGAACAAATAATAAAATTGCTTTAATCGATGATGATATTAGAGTGTTAAGATTAATTGCTGATAATAATAAAAATATTCTTTTATTTCAAGATTCTGCTTTAATTGATTAGAGGTTTTATATGATAAAATATGAAGGATTGTTTTTTGATGAAAAGACTGAAGAATTTATTCATTCTATTGAAGGAAATAGATTAGAACTAGTTAACGATAGAATACATTGTACATTTCAATATAAGCCTACTAAAGAAGAAATATTTAATGATATTATTGGAAAAGAATATTTAATAGAAATTATAGGATATGCCTGTGATGGTAATAATAGTGGTTTTGAAATTAAATTACCTAATGAGCTTAATAAATATTATTTAAAAAAAGACACTATTCCACATATAACTGCATCACTTAAAAAAGGCGCTAAAAGTGTTAATACTAAAGATTTAAATTTTAAAAAGTTCAATAATTCAATTAAAATAAACTGCAAATTTGGTTATTGGATTATAGATGAATATGGAAATGAATATCTTTCATTTGATAAATATACTTATTAGTAAAACTAATAGGTTTTTTTTGCTTAAAATGATATAATTATATTGAGGTGTAATATGTATACGATATATGATTATCTTAAATATTATAAAAATCATGATGTTAAAGAAGTCACTTGGAATAACATAGATAATTTACTATTATCAATTATAGTATATATGCCTCTTGAAAGTTTTATGGGTACTATTTCATTTGATGAAATGTGTAAAAAAATAGAAAAATTTAAATTTACTAATAAAACTGAATTTTTATCTCCTAAAGTTAAAGAATTAATTGAAATAATTAAGGATTCTAAAAGATATAAAAAATTAAAATTTAAAAATTTTGTTAATCAACTTGATAATAATACTCAATTTGGAGCTATGACATGTAAAATTAATAATATTAAGATAATTGTTTTTAAAGGGACAGATAGAAGTATAATAGGTTGGATTGAAAACTTTAGATTGATGTATGAATATCCAACATATACACAAAATCTTGCTTATAAATATTTAAAAAACAATTTAAATGTATTTGATAAGAATGTATATGTAGTAGGACACTCAAAGGGTGGTAATATGGCTATGTATAGTACTATGAATTTAAGTCTTTTCAAATTTCATAAAATTAAAAATGTTATCAATTTTGATGGCCCTGGATTTATGAAAAAAGAATTTGATAGTGATGAATTTAAAAGAATGAGTTCAAAATTAATTAATATTGTTCCTTCTAATTCTTATATTGGTGTACTTATGTATAATAGTGAATATGTGCCAATTAAAACTAGTGCTCATGCTATAAATGTGCACTATCCTATATATTGGAATACATATGGTGAAGAGTTTGTTATCGAGAAATTATCTAATATGAGTAAAGAATTACATAAAAGAACATCTAGTCGAATTTCTAGTTTAGATTCTGAAAAATTTAAAACTTATTTTGAAACTACATTTAAAACAATTGATTATAAAAAAACCTCTAATATTAGTTTAGGATTAAAGGACATTGTCAGTATATTTAAAACTGTGAAGGGGATAGACGAAGATACTAGTGAATATGTGACATCGGTACTTAAGTCGATGATAAAAGTATCAAGGGGAAAGGAAAAATAATATGAAGGTTTTAGTAACAGGAGCAACCGGGTATATTGGAAGTCATACATGTGTAGAATTACTCGATAATAATTATGAAGTAATAGGACTTGACAACTTTAGTAATAGTAAAAGAGAAGTACTTGATAAAATCAAAAAAATATCAGGTAAAGAAATTATATTTTATGAAGGAAATATGCTTGATTATTCTACTCTTGATAAAATTTTTGGAGAAAATAAAATAGATGCTGTGATAGACTTTGCAGCGTATAAAGCTGTCGGAGAAAGTGTAGCAAAACCAATAGAGTATTATATTAATAATGTATCTAGTGTACTTACACTTTTATCAGTGATGAAAAAATATAATTGTAAAAAGTTAGTTTTTAGTAGTAGTGCAACAGTTTATGGAGATCCAGATAAAGTACCAATAACTGAAGAATTTAAAACCGGAGACACCACTAATCCATATGGAACAAGTAAATTATTCGTAGAAAAAATATTACAAGATTTGTATGTATCAGATAACACGATGGACATATGTATACTAAGGTATTTTAATCCAATTGGTGCACATGAAAGTGGCTTACTCGGTGAAGAGCCAAATGGTATACCTGCAAATTTAATGCCATATATAGTAAAAGTGGCAAGTGGGAAATTAGGATGTTTAAATGTATTTGGAGATGATTACAATACTAAAGATGGTACAGGAGTAAGAGATTATATTCATGTTGTTGATCTTGCAAATGGACATGTTAAAGCACTTGAAAAATTAAATAAAGAAAAAAAAGGATTATTCATATATAATTTAGGAACAGGTACGGGATATAGTGTTCTTGAAATAATAAATGCATTTGAAAAAGTTAATAATATTAAAATAAATAAAAAAATAGTTGGAAGAAGAAAGGGAGATATAGCCGAATGCTATAGTGACCCTTCAAAAGCAAAAAAAGAATTGGGATTTATTTGTGAGAAAACACTTGAAGATATGGTAAAAGATTCTTGGAATTATGAAAAAAATAATAAATAATTGATAATTATAGAAAACAATGAGGTTTATATGAGCAAAATTAAAAAATTATTAAATGATAAAGAAAGTATATTAGTATTTGATGTAGATGGTGTACTTGCAGTATTAGAATTCGGAGAGCGTAATCATTATTATGCTAGTGATGAAGAATGGGATAAAGCAGTAGAAAGTGGAATGAATTATTATACTGAAGACAAAGTAAGTAAAAAAATGCAAGATTTTCTGAGAAATAGAGATAAATCAAAAATTTATGTTATAACTGCTATAGGTGTTAATAAAGAAGGAGAGTATAAGAAACAATATCTTCGTAAATATTATGGAATACCTGAAGAAAATGTATATTTTGTTGATAAGAATAGAGATAAAACTAAAGAACTAGTTAAAATTAGACAAATGAATAAAGATGTTCCTGATGAAAAGATAATAATGATAGATGATACACCAGAAATACTATGTGATATTCAAGATAATACAAATTATTCAACTGCACATATTAGTTCATTTCTAGATATATAGGTGTAGTTTATGAAGATAATATTTTTAGAATTTGATGGTGTTTTAAATAGTGATTGTTATTTTTTAAAAAGAAATAGGAATATGAGAGAATTAAAACTATTTGAAATAAATCCACAAACTGAAAAAGAAAGATTGGTTCAATGGCACCTATATAATTTAGATTTAAATAATATAAAATTATTAAAAGAAATAATAGATGAAACTGGTGCACAAATAGTAGTGACATCTAGTTGGAAAAATTTAAAATGTTTTGGTGACATATGTAAAGAATTAATTAAAATTGGGCTTCCTATTATTGATGTTACGGTGAATAAAGGTAATAAAGTAGAAGAAATAAATGATTATTTACTAAATAATGATGTAGATAATTATGTAATAATAAGTCATAAAACGTTTGAAGGTATCAATTCAGAATTGTTAAAACATTTTGTTGAGACTAATCTAAATGATAGTGGCCTTTGGGAAGAAGAAGCAAATATGGCAAAGCTTATATTAGATAAATATGAGAGAGGAGTGTGATTATGATTATATTGGGTATATGCAATGAACCATCTATTTTGGAAGTGTTGAGAATAGTAGTATTATTTATAAACATTATTAAAGCAGTAGTACCTATTATTTTAATTATTTCAATTATGATTAAATTAGCAGGTGCTGTTACTAAACAAAGTCAAGATGAAATAAATAAAGTTGTTAAATCCGCAGTTCCTAATGCAATAGCAGCAGTATTAATATTTCTTATACCAACATTTGTAGATATAGTTGCAAGAATATCATTCCCAAATAGTGATTATTCCCAGTGTATAAGTGGTATATCAAAAGAAACAATACAAGTTTCATATCATAATCGAATGGACGAATTAATAAAAATTGCACAAGAAGAATTGAATTATTATAATTATTCTAATGCATATTCGTATTTAAGTAATATTAAGGATGATAGTAAAAGAACAGAATACGAAAATAAATTACAAGAAATCAAAGAACAAATCGATAATAAAAAAAATAATTCAAAAAATCCAAATAACCCAATCAAACCACAAGGAAATTTAAAAATTTATTATTTATCTTTAGGAAGATATGATGGATATTTAATACAAGGAAATGGAACAACATTATTTATTGATGGCGGTTATGAAAGTCAAGGAAAAAAATGTGTAGAGTTTATGAAAGAATTAGGTGTTACAAAACTAGATGCTATAATCGGTTCACATCTACATGATAATCACATAAATGCTCACACTATTATATTAGATAATTTCCAAGTAGGGGCAGCTTATTATCCTGATGACCCAAGAATATGTAAACGGAATAAAACATGTTCAGATGGTGTACAAGATGAAAGAATAAATAAAATGAATAAAAAAATTGAAGAGAAGGGTGTTTCAATAAATGTTTTAACCCCTAATATGAATGTTAAAATAGGAAATTTGACATTTGATATATTGGGGCCAATAAAATTAGGTAGTAGTGTTAATAACAACTCATTGCATATGATTTTAAAATATGGAAATAATAGATTTTATTTTAGTGGTGATAGTGGTACTGGCGTCTTCAATGAAATTTATAATTCATATGACCATAGTATATTTGAAAACATTGATATATTTAAGCACCCTCATCATGGTCAAAATGAAGTGCCTAAAAACTATATAGAGGTAATGAAACCCAAATATGTAGTCGTTCCTAATACAAGTTTACATTTAGCATCTAGTGAATATAAAAAATTTAACTCTATTACATATGCTCTTGGGGGAACACTAACGAATGGCAAAACAATAATTACTGGAGCTGGAGTTAATTTAAAGGGATATCTTTTAGCGGAAACTGATGGTAGGACATTAACTATTACAGATAAAAGAGAATAATTGGAGTTCTTCCAATTATTTTTTTGTTTATATATGTTATAATATTAAAAAGAGGGAAAATATGAAAGAATATGATATTATTGTAATTGGAGCAGGTATTGCGGGATTGACTGCTGCAATATATTTAAGAAGGGCATCTAAGAAAGTATTAGTACTTGAAGCAAGGAGTTATGGTGGACAAATAGTTAATGCTTCTAAAATTGAAAACTATCCAGCAGAGCCTAATATTTCTGGATTTGAGCTCGCACAAAAAATATATAATCAAGCAGTTAACTTAGGAGTAGAAGTATTATTTGAAAAAGTTGTTAACATTGAAAGTAATGCTAGTTTTAAAGAGGTAATTACTAGTAAAAATAGATATAGATGTTTAACAATTATTCTAGCTACTGGTTCAGATAGTAGAAAATTAGGTCTTGATAATGAAGATAAATTAGTAGGAAAAGGTATTTCTTATTGTGCAACTTGTGATGGAAACTTTTATAAAGGTAAAGTTGTAGCAGTTGTTGGTGGGGGAGAAACTGCAATTGAAGATGTAATTTATCTAAGTCACTTGGCATCTAAAGTCTATCTAATATATAGAAAAGATAACATTGAGTATTTGGATAAATTAAAAAACATAAATAATTTAGAGATAGTTTGTAATAGCCATATTATTCAAATTAATGGAGATAATCATTTAGAAAGCATTGATATTAAGAATAATGATGGAAAAGAAACAAATATAAAATTAGAAGGTTTATTTATTGCAATAGGACGTACACCTGAAAATCAGAATTTTGCCAAATTACTTAATTTAGATGATAATGGATATATTATTTCAAATGAAGATTGCAATACAAATGTACCTGGTATCTTTGTTGCTGGAGATGCCCGTACTAAAAAGTTGAGGCAATTGGTGACAGCTGCAAGCGATGGAGCAGTAGCCGCAACAGAAGCAATAAAATTTATCAATCATTAGCACATATATATGTGCTTTTTAAATATAATTTAATAGATATTGATAATAATTATTATTTGTATTATAATTATTCGGGGTGAAAAAATGCCTAATTATAAGTCACATTCAATTCATACTGAAATAGTTGTTAATGGCATTGACAAAAAAGTTGATCTTGATTCAGAAGATTTAAAAAAATTTGCTTTTGGTCCTGATGCATTAATGACTGTCGACTATAAATTATTTGATTATCAGCACTCTCATAATACTGGTCATTTTTTGAATGCCCTAATTCAATATATTAAAGAAAATAAGTTACAGGATAATAAAAAAGTTATGGCATATTTATATGGACAATTAGATCATTTTGTTTTGGACTTTGTTATGCATCCTTTAATTTATTACATGACAGAACGATTACCATTAAAGTATAAAATTAATCCACATGCATTGATTGAAATGTGGATAGATGATTATGTAATGATGAAACACAATAAAAAGAAATATAGTTATACATTTAATTCACCACTACTAAACAAAGAATTAACCAGTATGATTAACGCAACCTACACTAAAATTTTCAATAGTAGTAATGCGGCAATTAAATATGATTTTGGGACATTTACTCTTGTAAAGTTTGATGGTATAAGAAAAAGTAAAAGTGCAGTGTTAAAAGATTTTTGTAAAAGAATTAAACTGGGAGATATTTTCTATGGGAGAAGTATTGCAAGAATATCTAAATTTTTAAATCTTGAGCATAAAGCAATTACCCATCCAATTACCGGAGTAAAAACTCAAGATTCTTTTGATGATTTATGGAAAAAGTCACTAGATATTTCATCAGAATTAATAGATGATGTTAATGGTTATTTATATTCAGGAAAAACACTAGATAACTATTTTATTAAAAATAATATTTCATATAATACAGGACTTCCATGTTGTGATAGAGAAGAATTTAAATATGTAAAAAGATATAGATAATATTTAAATATATTACTTAAAATGTTATACTATAGTTAGGGCAGGTGTTAATATGGAAAAACATTTAAAAAAAATATTATCTATTTTATTTATTTGTTTATTATTGGCAGGTTGTGGAAAAAAGATAGTTAAAGATGAAGAAAAACTGGCTGATGATGAAGTTATACTTGAGAATATTAAATATAAATTAGATCAGGATGACACTGGCTATGGTATTAATTATAAAGTAGCAAATAATTTTAGAAAAACTGAATTGATAAATGCTATTAATTATTATTCGGAAAATATTAATGGCAGCACTTATTTTGTAATAAGAATATTTCATTATAAAAATAAGTCAATTGATTATGCAATAAAAGATTGTACAGAGGGCATAGAATATACAAAAATTCCAGATATCAAAATTAATGATTTAGATTATACACCAATTACATTTATTAATGCTGCTGGGGCAGAAAGCACAATATATTATCACAAACATAATAAAGATGTTTATGCATTCTTATTTGCATCTAAAGTAGATATTTCTAGATTAGAAGATATATTCTTAAAATCAATTATTTATTAGCAAATAAGTGTAAAGAATAATTTAAACTAGGTTTTAAAACCTAGTTTTATGTTATACTATAATTGGAGGTTTGCATGAAATATAAAAAAATAGTAGTCGCGGGTGGAGGAGTTTTAGGAAGTCAAATTGCATTTCAAAGTGCATATTGTGGTTTTGATGTAACAATATTAATACGTAAAGAAGATCCTAGAGATGTTCTAGAATTAAAGTTAAAAACTTTACATGAAACATACATTAGTACTATTGAAAAAATGAACACTAAAGAAGGAAAGGAGCCATCTTTATGGGCAAGAGGAATTGCAGATATAAATAATTTTAATAAAACTGAGTGTATTAATAAAGCAAATAATGCACTAAAAAGTATAGTTATTGAAACTGAACAAGCAAAGGCTTTAGAAGATGCTGATTTAGTAATTGAATCAATTACTGAAATTGCTGATGTAAAGATTAATTTTTATAAAGAAATAGCACCACTTCTTCCTGAAAAGACTGTTGTTGTAACAAATTCATCCACTTTATTACCATCTAAACTAGCAAAGTATACAGAAAGACCAGATAGATATTTAGCAATGCATTTTGCTAATTCAATATGGAAAAATAATATAGCTGAAATAATGAAACAAAAAGAAACTAATTATGAGCATTTTGAAGAAGTAATAGAATTTGCAAAAGCAATACGTATGATACCATTGCCAGTTAATGAAGAAAAGTCAGGATATTTATTAAACTCAATGTTAGTACCATTCTTATTAAGTGCAATGGATATGGTTGCAAATGGTATATCTGATCCAGAAACTATTGATAAAGCGTGGACTCTAGGTACAGGAGCACCTAAAGGACCATTCCAAATTATTGATACAGTAGGTCTTGCAACTGCAAGAAATATAGTACTTCAATATCAAAAAGTACCTGATTTATTTGATCCACTTCTTAAGAAGATGATGCTTCCATATAATTATGATGGTATGCTTAGAGTATTAGATCAATATATGAATGAAGGAAAAACAGGTAAAGCTGAAGGAGAAGGCTTTTACAAATATGATAAATAAAGCACAAAAATGTGCTTTTTTTTGTACAACAGATTAGGTGATTTAAATAACTTTAATTGAATAGTTATTAAGGTTATGGTTGTTCCAAATAAATAAGTAAAGAATAGTTTTAAGTAAATTATTTATTGATATGTTATATCAAAAATTGTAGTTAATATTAAAGTATTTGTAAATGAATTAGCAAAAAATATGTTTTTATATAATTTTATCTTTTGAATTTTTATTCATTATTTTTTGTTGAAGTAATTATAATAAAAAAATACAAATCGAAAAATATTATAATTTGCGTAAAAAGTACGTAAATTACATAAAATATTAATATAAGCTAATAATTTTAAGAGGTATAATAATATAATATGTAGTAGGAGATAAATTTATGACAAATAAGAAATATTTACTAGTATTAATTATAATTTTATGTATAGGATGTTCAAACGATTCAAATAAAATAATTGAAGATAATACTACAGTCATAAATAATAAACTGATTAGTGTGGAAGAATTTCAAATACCAGCATTATCAGACCAAATTTACAATGGTTCCGAAATAACTGTTCAATTTGATATACTTTATAATGATGAAACATTAATGAAGGGTATAGATTATGAATTAAAATATAGAAATAATATAAATGTTGGAACTGCTACAATAATAATAATTGGTAAAGGAAAGTATATTGGTGAGAAATCAATAACATTTAATATAATAGAAAATGTTTTAACTAAAAAACCAGAGGCAGTTATTATTTGTCAAAATAAAACATATAATGGAAACTTTCAGACCATAGCAACATGCAATGGTGGGACAATAATAGAAGCCACTAAAAAAAATGCCGGGAACTATATGATACGATGTAGTGGAGATAATGAACATGCAGATGCTCAAACTATTGAATGTGTAATTGATGCAATGGATTTATCTTCGGCGACTATTTCAAATGTTAATGACCAATTATATACTGGAAATGCAATTACTCCTAGGCCATTAGTAAAGATTGAAAATAATGAATTAGTAAAAGATATTGATTATTCTATTATTTATAGTAATAATATTAATATTGGAAAAGCAATGATAACGATAACAGGTAAAGGTAATTACAAGGGGACAATCTCAACTATTTTCCAAATAGTAGAAAATGAAAAACTTTTACCAGCAGTTAATAAAGTTGCATTAAAAAATGTTGCATTTAAAGATTTAAGCAAAGTAATTTCTATAAATGATTCAATTACCATTAATCCAACAATGAGTCCGACTACTGCAACCAATAGAAATTTAATATGGAATAGTAGTGATAATTCTATTGCTACAGTAAGTTCTACTGGACGAGTTATTGGTAGAAAAGAAGGTAAAGTAACAATAACAGCTACTGCTATTGTAAAAAAATCTGGAGTAGATGATTCAAAAGTTGTATCGTCATATGATATATATGTTTGTAATACTCCAATAAAATCAAATGGTGAAATAAATAATAGTTGTTTCGGCATAACATCAAAAACAAATAATGTTACTGTTGGGGAACAAAATAGTAAAGGAATGACAGCTGCAATAACATATTCATTGGAAAAATCAATGAAAAATATTAGTTTAAAAAAGGGAAAGTATTATTTCAAGCCATTACAATTTTCAAACTCAGGATCTCAAAAATTTCCATGTGCCATTTTTATGGCTAATATTACTAACTCATCATTAAATTTAAATCTAGGTGGATCAACACTAGTTATACAGACAAATAATATATCTAGAGGGTCTATAATATATATTGGAGAAACTTCTAATATTACAATTACTCATGGAACTTTAATAGGAGATTCTAAGACTCATAAATGTTCTGATGGATCCTTATGGATATCAAATCAAAAATGTGCAGAGATGTATCATGGTATTTACGTACATAGTGCAACTAATATAAAAATGAATGATCTTATTATGCATAATTTAGTTGGAGATGGTATATATATTTATGGTAGAAGTGATAATATAACTATTCAAAACTCTAAAATATATGACACTGGTAGAAACTCTGTAACAGCGACATTTGGCAATAATATATTTATAAAGGATAATATATTTTATAATAATGATTATGGAGTTAAAATAGAGCCAATAAGTTCTCAATATGAAATAGATCAATATCCAGTAAAAAATATGACTATTGATGGTAATCTGATATATGGAAGTGTATATCATGTAAGTGTATATTTGTTTCGTTCTAAAAATATAATTGTTAAAAATAATAGAGTAAGTGATATTATATCATCTAGTTATTGTGGCGAAACTAGAGATGAAAATAACTATAATTCTAGATGTTTTGCTGGTGATGAAAAAAATTTTGTACAAGTAAGCAATAACAATGTATACATTGTACCAAATAATACAACTATTGCACCAGAATTGGTAAATATAAACTGTATAGATGGAGCTGCAGGATGTAAAAATAGTTTACCTTGGAGAAAAGTAAATGGTAATTGGTATTATATTAATTATACCAATGGTACACTAGTAAGAAATAAGTGGATACAAGGTACTGGAGAGGGGAGAGGTGACAAAAAAGGTAAGTGGTACTATGTAGGGAACGATGGCATAAGATATGTTGCCAAAACAGCAATAATCAACGGAGAATCATTTACTTTTAATAAAGATGGGATATGTACTGAAGGAAGTATATGCAATTAATAAAGCACAAAAATGTGCTTTTTTCATACAATAAATTAGGTGATTTAGATGGCTTTAAAAGGAATCGTTATTGATCCAGGTCAGGAAGGACATAATATCCCCAAACAAATAAGTAAGGCATATGTTTAAGTAATTGGTTTTAAATTTATAAAATGATATAATAAATAGACAATTCTACCTTTGAGGGGTGTTAATAATTATTATTGAAAGATAAAATTATTAGCAGAAAGGAGAAATAATATGAATCAAGAAAAGATTGGTAAGTTCATTTCTGAATGTAGAAAAAATAGAAAGATGACTCAATCAGAATTAGCTGAAAAGTTGGGTATATCTGACAAATCAGTTAGTAAATGGGAAACTGGAAAATGCATGCCTGATTTATCATTATTTAAACCATTATGTAGTGAACTAGGAATTACAATTAATGATTTGATGAGTGGAGAAAAAGTTGATGATAATAAATATATAGAATCATTAGAGAACAATATTATTGATATTGTTAATATAACAAATAAATCAAAAAAGAAAAAAATGATAAAGATCATTAGTATATTTGTTTTAGTAATAATTGCTTTGTTTTCTATTTTGTTATTTAATAATTATTATGAATTTGATGTTAAATACGATTCTAGAGTAATGACTTGCGAAATAAATAATAAAGATATACAATTTCTTGTTAAAGGACAAAGTATATTAAACATGTATCATACTTGTAGAGAAAACGCTGATGAAAGTATTTGCTTTATTCATGCCACAGTTAGCGCATGTAATAAACAAAGAAGTCGTTGGGAATATTTTGAATCTATGGCTAGACAATTAGAAGGTAAAAAAATACCATTTACTTCTGGAGATACTATAGAAGCTTCTAACTCTAATATAAAAGTGTATTATACTGATTCCTCCATAAAAAAAATAAATGGCGTTTCAAATGATGAATTAGAAAAAATAATAAATAGTTCATATTTAATGTGTGAGTCAAATTAAATAAATGTATGAGTTTTATCTCATATCTTTTTTGTGATAGAATAACTCAAGTAATACTTCATGTTAAAAATATTTAAAACATTATATTATTTGCATGAAAGGAGAAAAATATGAATCAAGAAAAGATTGGTAAGTTTATATCTGAAAGCAGAAAAAATAAAAAGATGACTCAATCAGAATTGGCTGAAAAATTAGGCGTATCTGATAGAGCTATTTCAAACTGGGAAAATGGTAAAAATATGCCTGATTTATCATTATTTAAACCATTATGTGAAGAACTTGAAATAACAATTAATGAATTATTAAGCGGAGAAAAAATTGATAAAAAAGATTATCAAAATAAACTTGAAGAAAACATTGTTAATATAGTAAATTATAGTGATAAAAAAAGTGATGTTATAGGTTATTTTATATTTACTTTTATTGGATTTATATCATTTGTTATAGGCATTTCATTTCATAGTACAGATAATATGTTTCCCATATTATTTGAATTATTTGGGATTTCAATAATTCTTTTTGGATTTAATAAACTACTTGTTAATGTTAAAAAAATTACTAGAATTATTATTTCAATAATAATATTTGTTATATTATTTGGCTTTATTGAAACGATTGATATCAGTTCTGTTGGAGATGTTCCACCAAAGTATTATTATAGTAAAGAAAAAATAGGTGAATGTACAATATACAAGAAAATATATAACAAAAATATAATTTATAAGAATAAAAAATTTTATAGTCAAGGAAATTATGATGAAATAAAAAAATATTGTAATAAAAACTGAAATATATTTTATTACTTATTTATTTAATGTATAATATTAAGTTAAGTGAGGTAAAAAATCATGAAAAGACTTAATATTTTCGTTGACGAAACTGGAGAATTTGGTTTTGGAAAAAGAGCATCAGAATTATATGGTGTTTCTTTTACATTTCATGAACAAAAAGATGATATTATTACCG
>JAEEGL017040203.1_pt1 | contig 16598 bp, 12 predicted proteins | sample 9134231 | NCBI WGS metagenome assembly JAEEGL01 (sample SAMN16246548, study PRJNA631951) | gut metagenome | biome: gut microbiome; feature: rumen; material: fiber-attached | host: Bos | place: Iran: Karaj | collected 2018-10 | reverse complement strand
TGAAGGAGATGCACAAGAAGCTGGGCATCACCTTCATCTATGTGACGCACGATCAGGAGGAAGCCCTGACGCTCTCCGACACCATCGTGGTGATGAATGAGGGTAAGATCCAGCAGATCGGCACCCCGACCGACATTTACAACGAACCGGTGAACGCCTTCGTGGCCGACTTCATCGGCGAAAGCAATATCCTCAAGGGCCGCATGATGCACGACCGCCGCGTCGCCTTCATCAAGCACGAGTTCGACTGCGTCGACGAGGGCTTCGGCGAAGACGTGCCGGTCGACGTGGTCGTCCGTCCGGAAGACATCTACTTCACCAACGACCCGGCCAAGTGCCAGTTCAAGGCGAAGGTCAACTCCTGCACGTTCAAGGGCGTCCACTACGAGATGTGGGTTGACACCGACACGGGCTACGAGCTGATGATCCAGGATTACGACCCGTACCCGGTAGGCAGCGAGGTGATGCTCTACATCGATCCGGACGATATCCAAGTGATGAAGAAGGAGCGCCGCGCCAACACCTACACCGCCAAGGTGGTGGGAGAGGGGAAGGTCGAGTTCCTCGACACGACCTTCGAGTGCGATACCACCGGCTTCGCCGAAGGCGACGAGGTCGTGGCCACCATCGGCTTCGAAGACGTGGAACTGCTTGACTACGAGAAAGAAGCAGAAACGACAGGCAACGTGGTTTTCATTCTCTACATGGGCAACCACTACCACCTGACCGTCAAGACGGAGTGCGGCGAGAACATCTGGGTCGACACGAACGATATCTGGGACAAGGGCGACTTCGTGGGTATCAAGATCCTGCCGAAAAACATCAAACTCTCCAAACCGGCTGCAGGAAATGAATAAACGGTCGAGCTGGGCATTGCCTTATTTCATCTTCCTGGTGCTCTTCGTGGTGCTGCCGCTCCTGCTGATCGTGCTCTATGCACTGCAGGACGGGTCCGGGCATTTCACGTTGCGCAACATCGCCAAGTTCTTCACGGACAAGGACGCGCTGAGCACCTTCGCCCTCTCTATCGAGGTAGCCATCGAGAACACGCTGCTCTGCGTGCTGATCGGCTACCCGGCCGCCTACATCCTGGCCGATAAAACGCTGAACCGGAGCGCCGTCACCGTGGTGCTCTTCATCCTGCCGATGTGGATCAACGCCCTGATGCGGACCCTCGCCACGGCGGAACTCTTCAATATGGCGGGCATTCCGCTGGGGAAAGGGACCCTGCTCTTCGGTATGTGCTACGACTATCTGCCGTTCATGATCTATCCGATCTACAACCAGCTCAAGAAGATGGATCCGTCCTTCTCAGAGGCGGCGCAGGACCTCGGCGCTACACCGGGCCAGGTGTTCCGTAAGGTGACGCTTCCGCTGTCCATGCCGGGTGTCTGGAGCGGAGTGATGATGGTCTTCATGCCGACGGTCTCGACCTTCGCCATCTCCGAGTTCCTGACCAATAACAAGATCAAGCTCTTCGGTACGATCATCCAGGAGAATATCAACAACTCGATGTGGAACTATGGTGCGGCGCTGTCGCTCATCATGCTCCTGATCATCGGCCTGACCACCTTCCTGCAGGGCGGTGAGCAGGCAGAAGAAACCAGTGGAGGGCTCCTGTGATGAAAGGGAAGAAAATCCTCGCCAAAGCCTATCTGGGGCTGGTCCTGATCGTGCTTTACGCACCGATCGCCTTCATCGTGATCTTCTCGTTCACCGAAGCCAAGTCGCTGGGTAACTGGACCGGTTTCTCGACACAGCTGTACCAGAACCTCTTCAACGGCAGCATGCAGAACGCCTCCGGCCTGCTGTCGGCCGTCAACAATACGCTGATCATCGCGCTCGTGGCCTCCATCGTCGCCACGATCCTCGGTACAGTCGCCGCCATCGGAATCTTTCACCTGCGTGGCCGGAAGCGCAACACGATGACGTTCCTGAACAACATCCCGATGATCAACCCGGACATCATCACCGGTGTCTCGCTGTTCCTGCTGTTCGTGTTCCTGGGCATCAGCCAGGGCTATATGACGGTCATTCTGGCTCACATCACCTTCTGCACGCCGTACGTCGTGCTCAACGTGATGCCCAAGCTCCGCCAGATGAACCCGAACATCTATGAGGCCGCCCTCGACTTGGGCGCAACCCCGTCGCAGGCCCTGCGCAAGGTGCTCGTGCCCGCGTTGCGGCCCGGCATGATCTCGGGCTTCATCCTTTCGTTCACAATGAGCCTCGATGATTTCGCCGTGACGTTCTTCACGCGCGGAACCATCGGCCTGGACACCTTGTCCACCTATATTTACGCCGACGCCCGCAAGGGTGGCCTGACGCCCGAGCTGAAGCCGCTGATGAGCATCATCTTCCTCATCATCCTGATTGTCCTGCTCGTGATTAACATCCGTCAATCCAAACAAGAAGCCAATAATTTCAAGAAATGAAGAAATTCCTGATCCTGGCGGCGCTTTCCGCCGTGCTGCTTTCCTGCAGCTCCAACCGTGACCAGATCCTCAAGGTCTACAACTGGTCCGACTACATCGATGAATCCGTCCTGCCCGAATTCGAGGCATGGTACAAGGCCCAGACCGGCGAGGATATCACGGTGGTCTACCAGACGTTCGATGTGAACGAGACGATGCTCTCAAAGATCGAGAAAGGCCACGAAGACTACGACATCGTGTGCCCGTCCGACTACATCATCGAACGCATGCTCAACACGGATCTGCTCCAGCCGCTGGATTTCGCCTCGATACCCGATTCGATCAACTATATCTCGCTCAACAAGTCGCCGTACATCCAGGGCGTCTTCCGCAGCATCAACCCGCAGATCGACGCGAACGACTATTCCGTGGCCTACATGTGGGGCACGACCGGCATTATCTACAACACCGAGAAGGTGACACCGGAGGAAGCCGGCACGTGGGACGTGATCCGAAACCCCAAGTTCTCCGGCCAGATCCTCATCAAGGACGCGCCGCGCGACGTCTACGGCCCGGTGCTCATCTACCTGAAGCAGAAGGAACTCCAGGATGGCACCGTCACGCTGCAGGACCTGATGCAGGATTCTTCCGATGAATCCATCGCCGCTGTCGAGGCATACCTCAAGCAGGTGAAAGACGGCGTGCTGGGCTGGGAGGCCGATTTCGGCAAGGACCAGATGACAAAGGGTCGCGGCGTGATCTCGCTCAACTGGAGCGGTGACGCCGTCTGGGCGATTGAAGAGGCCGCCGAGGTGGGCGTCTCGCTCGACTACTGCGTGCCCGAAGAGGGAAGTACCGTCTGGTTCGACGGCTGGGTGATTCCGAAATATGCGCAGAACACCAAGGCCGCTACCTATTTCATTGACTTCATGTGCCGTCCCGACATCGCCATCCGCAATATGGAGGAAACGGGCTATGTTTCCGCCAACGGCGCAATGGAGGTGCTGGAATCGCAGATTGACGAAGAATATGACGCCATCGACCTGAGCTACTTCTTCGGTCCCGAGGCGGACAGCGTTCACGTGAACCCCGTGCTCTATCCCGACAAGGCTGTCATCGACCGCTGCGCGCTCGAACACGACTGGGGCAAGGACACCGACAAACTCCTGGCGATGTGGTCGCGCGTCAAGGGCGACAACGCCAGCAGCCTGACTTACGTCATCATCGCACTGGCCCTGGTCGCCATCATCGTGGCCGTCATCGTGAGCCGCCGCAACAAGAAACGCCGTCGCCGCTCACACCGCAAATAATTGAAATAGAAACTAAAACCATAACTTTTATGAAAAAAGTATTCATTCTCCTGAGCCTTGTGGCCGCCTTCGCTTTCGCACCGAAGGCTTCCGCACAAGACAACCCGTTCTCGGCCGGCAATATCATGGCCAGCGTGTATACGGGTCTTCCCACCCAGTTCACCGGCATGCGCGTCCCGCCGCTCGGTCTTACGGTCGAATATGGCATCGCTGACTTCGGTCACGGCGAGTATGGCACCATCGGCGCCGGCCTCGCATACGAAGGCCGTATGAATCGGAGGTACTATGACGAAGCTAAATTTAATATCTGGGCGATGCAGCTGTCTCCGTATGCCTGCTACCACTATTTTTTCAATGCGAGTATGGAAGTACACGCCAAGGCCGGCTTTGGCTGGCTGAATTACGGAGTGCCCGGCTTTGATAGGAGGGCGAACACCGTGGCGATGTATGAATTCGTCGGCGCATCCTACTTCTTTACGCCGGCCCTTGCCGCTACCCTTGATTTGGGCTGGTCAGGCGTCGCGTTCATGCACCTGGGCGTCTCGTTCGTCTTCTAGTAGTTGTATTTTTTCCAGAGTGACTGTAAACGCCTGCGGATCTCCGATTCGCGGGCGTTGTTGCCTGGATCGTAGAACTTATGGCCGCGCAGGGCGTCGGGCAGGAATTCCTGGTCGACGAAGTTCCCGTCGAAGTCGTGGGCATACTTGTAGTTCTTGTGATAGCCCAGTTCCTTCATCAGCTGGGTAGGGGCATTGCGAAGGTGCAGCGGGACCGGCGGAGCGTCGTTCGTGCTGTTGACCATTGCAAGTGCCTCGTCAATAGCCAGATACGACGCGTTGCTCTTGGGCGAGGTGGCTAGATAGATGCACGTTTCGGCGAGGATGATGCGCGCCTCGGGCATACCGACCTGATGGACGGCGTTGAAGCAGGCTTCGGCCAGCAGGGCCGCGTTGGGATTGGCCAGGCCCACATCCTCAGAGGCCAGGATAAGCATGCGGCGTGCAATGAAAAGGGGATCTTCGCCTCCGGCCAGCATCCGGGCCATCCAGTAGATGGCACCGTTCGGGTCGCTGCCGCGCATACTCTTGATAAAGGCCGAGATGATGTCATAGTGCTGCTCGCCGTTCTTGTCGTAGAGTGCGACATTCTCCTGGAGACGGTCCGTAACAAGCTGGTTGTCAATACGGATCGGCGCATCTTCCGGGAATGACTGGACGATGATGTCGATGATGTTGAGCAGCTTGCGGCCATCGCCGCCGCTGAAACGGAAGAGCGCCTCTTTTTCAACGACTTCTATCTTCCTGTCCTTCAGGTAGATATCTTCAGTCAAAGCACGGTTGAGAAGCGTATCTAAATCTTTGACTTCCAGGCTTTTAAGAACATACACCTGGCAGCGGGAGAGGAGGGGGGTGATCACCTCGAAAGAGGGGTTCTCGGTCGTAGCGCCGATCAGCACGATCAGGCCGCTCTCTACAGCGCCCAACAGGGCATCCTGCTGCGCCTTATTGAAACGATGAATCTCGTCGATAAACAGGATCGGGGCACCGGCCGTGGCAAACATACGGCCGGATTTTGCCTTGTCAATGACCTCGCGCACATCCTTGACGCCGGAACTGATGGCACTGAGCGTGAAGAATTCTCGCTGCAACTGATTGGCGATGATTCGCGCGAGCGTCGTCTTGCCGACGCCAGGCGGGCCCCAAAGAATGAAGGAGGAAATGTTGCCGGTCTCGATCATCTTGCGGAGCACGGCTCCGGGACCGACCAGATGCTCCTGGCCGACATATTGGTCGAGCGAGCGGGGACGAAGCCGTTCGGGAAGGGGAATCAGGTTCTTGACAGGGCTTTCTGGCATTTCCTTCTTACCTATTTAACATAATATAAATTGTATAAATTATTCCATATTGTGCTTTTTAAGCTGTCGCACAATCTTTTTGACGATCGCCTGGATATCGGCGTCAGGTTCAATGACGTTGTAATTCTCCCAGAAATTGGGATCCGTGAACGCGGACAGCTTCACGGTCATCTGGTCGCGGAAACGAATCCGTGCATCCTGTTCAATCGTTACCGGGCCTGCCTTATGATCGGTAATCGCAATTTCCGACATCACCGTATAATGGTTGCTGAACAGCGACCTGCGCTTCTTCGTCTTGAAAATCACTTCCACTCGGCCGTAATCGTAGTACCACAGATCGCCTGACATTTTATAATTTATGATGTAGTCTGCACGTTCCACTGTAAAACGCGTATCCTGGGGACGTTTCAACACGAACATCTGTGCTGCATCCTCACGCCCCTCCACGTTCATCTGCATCTCCACACGTCCGATGGCCAGCGTCTCGCTGTCGATGAACACCCGTCCGCGCATCAGGATCTCTTCCACGTATTTCTTCTGATTGAAGCGCACAACGTAGAATGCACGTGTTCCCAGGAATGTCGTGGGCTCCAGAGAGAAATCGTACATCGTGCCGATATCCTGAATCGGTACGGCTGCGAACGGATTCTTGGCCTGGTCGATCTGCAGGATGGAAACGGCGCCACCCTGGTACTTGATGAACAGCGTGTCGGTCGCATCGTAATTCTGGCTGCCGCGGCCCTTATAGATACCGATGCGGTCGGACCGGTACGAACCGTACGGCGCCTTGTCAATGTCCAGCACGGCCTCGTTCATCGTCAGGTACTTACTGCTGCCCTTCTTGACCATTTCCCGATAGAATGCGGTCATTCCGACCGGTTCCGTGGGATAATTGTCCTTGATCTTATAGAGGGCTGCCTTCAGCAATTCTTCCGGATCGCGGGCACTGATGAGTGCCGGGTCGAGCGTCAAAGACACGGGCAACAGCTTGATAATCAGCGGATTATCTATTGTAAATCCCTCGAAATCAGAGAGTTTCAACGTGATGGTGGCATAGCCGATTTGACCGATTGTCACCAGCGCGAAATCGGGCGTGCGCACATCGGTCTTGAGTGTGAACACGCCTTCCGAGTTCGTGACGTTCGATACGTCCGTCCCGGCCAGGTTCACGGAGGCATAGTGGAGGGCCCGGTTGGTGGCTCCGTCGACAACCTTGCCGGCAATCTGGCGGAATTCGGGCGTTTCCTGTCCAGAGAGCGTGCCCAGCGACACAAGGAGCGCGAAAAGCAATGCGAGGGTCCGTTTCATAATCGGTGATTATTTCCGTAAATATACGAATTTCTTTGTGTATCTTTGCAGAAAGAGCGATTAATGCGGTTAGACTGAAAAATAATGGGCAGAAAGAACAAACCCTATCTGGAAAACGTCACCGTAGAGGCGACAGCGGCGGAAGGCAACGGCCTCGCACATGTGGACGGCAAAGTCCTCTTCATCCGCCAGGGAATCCCAGGTGACGTCGTGGACGTTCAGGTCAACAAGGTGCGCAGCGGCTATTCCCAGGGCTACATCGTACGGATAGTCTCCCCCTCCCCACACCGCCTCTCCCCTTTCTGCGACCATTTCGGCGACTGCGGCGGCTGCACCTGGCAGACGCTGCCGTATCCGATGCAGACCGCTTTCAAACAGCAGCAGGTCGTGGACCAGCTCAGCCGCATCGGCCACCTGCAACTACCCGAGATTTCACCCATCCTGGGTTCCAATAAGACCGACCATTACCGCAACAAACTGGAATACACCTTCTCCAACCGTCGCTGGCTCGTTGCCGGCGAGGACTGGACCACGCTCTCCGATACGGACCGCCTGGGTCTGGGGTTCCACGTGAGCGGCTCTTTCGATAAAGTCCTGGACATCAAGGAATGCCGCCTGCAACGGGAGCCGTCCAGCGCACTCCGGCTGTTCATCAAGCAGTATGCTATCGATAACGGGCTGTCTTTCTACGACTTGCGCGAAAACCGCGGTTTCCTGCGCACGATGATGGTCCGCACTACGTCGACCGGCGAGAACATGCTGGTGGTCTGCTTCGGCGGCGAGGCACAGGGCGAGGACGCCCGTCCCGCACGCGAAGCGCTCCTTGAGGCCGTGAGAGTACGTTTCCCGGAAATCACATCGCTCTATTACGTCATCAACCCGAAGGCCAACGATGCGTTCGGTGACCTCCCCTGCCACCTTTACAGTGGTGCTGAAGCGGTCTACGAGCAGATGGAGAACCTTCGGTTCAAAATTGGGCCGAAATCCTTCTACCAGACCAATTCCGCCCAGGCGTACCGCCTCTATTCCGTGGTGCGGGACTTTGTGCGAGAGGGAATTCCTGCCTGCGAAAAGCCCGTCGTTTATGACCTTTATACGGGAACGGGTACCATCGCTCTTTTTCTCTCCGCGCTGGCGAGCAAAGTCGTAGGCATCGAATACGTGCCCGAGGCCATCGAAGACGCTAAGGTCAATGCCCGGGAAAACGGCATTGACAATGCCGAATTCTTTGCCGGCGACATGAAGGATGTCCTGAACGCGGAATTTATCGCAGCCCACGGCCAGCCGGACATCGTAGTGCTGGACCCCCCGAGGGCCGGCATCCATCCCGACGTGGCACAGGTGCTGCTCGCCTGTGCGCCTCAGCGGATGGTCTATGTGAGTTGCAACCCTGCCACTCAGGCGCGTGACCTGTCTGTCTTCGCACCGCAATACGACATCCTCCACGTCCAGCCCGTGGACATGTTCCCCCATACGACGCATGTCGAAAATGTAGTCTCACTTGTTCGTAAATCACTGTAACCATGAATAATATCGTCTTCTTAGGCCTGGGGCTTCCAGCGTGGATCACCATTGCAACGGTCGTTATCCTGTTCATTGTCCTCCTGTGCACCAAGCTTCGGGAAGATGTCGCTTTCCTGGGCGCAATGGCCATTCTTGGCCTGAGCGGTATCCTGGACCAGAAAGAAGACCTTGCCGGTTTCTCTTCCGATTCCGTCGTACTCGTCGGCGTCCTTTTCATCGTCGTGGCCGGCCTGATCAATACCGGCGTGATCCGCTGGATCATGGACCACTTCCTGGGTACGCCCAAGAGTTATCCGGCTGCCATTGTACGGCTCATGGCTCCAGTAGCGGCGTTGAGCACGATTCTCAGCAACACGACGGTCGTAGCACTGTTCGTCCAGGTCGTAAAGGACTGGGCGAAGAAACTGGGCACGGCACCGTCCAAACTCTTAATACCCCTCAGCTACGCTGCAGGCATGGGCGGCATCTGCACCATCATCGGTACACCGCCCAACATGATCATTGCCGGTCTTTATGCGCAAAACAGCGGACAGCATATCAGCTTCTTCGCCCCGACGATTCCCGGTATCTTCTGTCTCGTGGTCGGTATCTTGGCAACCCTGGCCATGCGACGCCTCCTGCCCATCCGTGAGAGCCGGGATGACAATGCCTCAGAAAAGGGATCCGGGCCAGTGAACCTGCCGCAAGTCAGCTGGAAAACCGTCGTCTCAGCCCTCATCATGCTGGGAATGATTCTGCTGTCCTCACTCAATGTCATGAGCTTGCTCTCGAGTGCAGTCGTGGCCGCAGCCACGATGCTGATCTTCCGCTGCTGTTCCCCCGAACAGGCCATGAAATCCATCGACTGGAGCGTGCTGATGATCTTTGCGGGCAGCGTCGTCATCGGTACCGCTATCCAGAAAACAGGCGTCGCAGAGGCACTGGCCAATGGCGTCATGCACATCTGCGGCGGGAAACCGTTGCTGGTAATGATCATGATGAGCCTTACAGCCACTTTCGTCACGGAATTCATTTCAAATACAGCTGCTGGTGCCATCTTCTTCCCTATCGTCTATCATGCAGCCACGACGATGGGCTGCGATCCCATGCCGTTCCTCATTTCGCTGATGATCGCTGTTTCCTCGAGCTTCGCTACGCCCATCGGTTCGACCACCCATCTGCTGGTCTACGGCCCGGGCGGCTACAAGTTCTCAGACTTCATGAAAATCGGCATTCCGATGAACCTCATCATCCTGGCAGCCAATATTCTCATTGTCAATCTGGTATATCCCATTCATTAACCGATACTATGGAAGGCCTTCATTTTTTGGGTTTGAATCTGGCGGCCTGGATTACCATCGCAACCGTCCTCGCCTTGTTTTTATCCCTGCTGTTCACCAACCTGCGGGAAGACATCGCTTTTCTAGGGGCAGTATCCATCTTGTTTTTGACAGGCGTGCTTACCGAGAAGGAGACCTTTGCAGGTTTTGCTTCCACATCGGTAGTCGTGGTCGGCGTGCTGTTCATCGTTGTGGCCGGGCTGACGCATACCGGCGTCCTGCGCTGGATCATGCAACGAGTCCTGGGAACACCCAAGAACTATCCTGCCGCCATCGTTCGCCTGATGACCACCGTGGCTGCGCTTAGTGCCGTGCTCAGCAACACAACCGTCGTGGCGCTCTTCGTTCAGATTGTTAAGAAATGGGCGAACAAACTCGGTACAGCTCCTTCCAAACTGCTGATTCCGCTCAGTTACGCTTCAGGACTGGGTGGCATCTGCACCATCATCGGTACGCCGCCGAACCTCATCATTTCCGGCATGTATGCGCAGGATTCCGGTGTGAACATGGGATTTTTCTCGACGACGATTCCGGGCTTGGCCTGCCTGGCCGTAGGCATTCTGTCGATCCTGGCGATGCAGCGGTTGCTACCCTCAAGGAAGAGTCCGGAAGACGCCTTTGAAGAGACATCCGAGTATACGGTCGAGCTGCTGGTTCCGGCTGACAATGCGCATATTGGACAGAAGTTGTCGGAGTCGGGTTTGCTGGACACAGGAAAGGCCAAGCTGATTGAACTTGTGCGGTTCGATCAGGAAGTCCTCTCGCCTGTAAGCCCCGATGAAATCCTGATGGGCGGAGACCGGTTGATCTATGCGGGCGATATCGAAGAAATCCTGACGCTGCGCGCCTTCGAAGGCCTGGTAAATGCGGACCATCCGGTATTCCGTGTGGATGATTTGGACTTCCGTCGCACGTTGCGCACAGCCTATGTGCAGCCCGGTTGCGAGTTGCTTCGAAAACCGATTTCCCAAACGACATTTGAGCGGGATCACCGCCTGACCCTGATTGCTGTCGCACGGCAAGGCGAGCGAATCACCAAGAGCCCCCGCGATATCAAGCTGCGCGTGGGCGACTCGCTGCTGCTGGAGTGCGTTCCCGGAAGTGTGAATCAGGAGATCAAGGGCCTGCATTTCATGGATCCGAATGGCTCGATTCCCAATTTTGGCTATAAGACGCTGATATCCATGCTCATTATGCTGGGTATGGTCTTGTTGTCATCGCTCAAGGTCATGTCGCTGGTTCAGAGTGCGATCCTCGCGGCCGCGGCTATGCTGATTTTCCGCTGCTGTACCCCGACACAGGCTGCCAAGTCCGTCGACTGGAACATCCTGATGGTTTTCGCAGGAAGCGTCGTCATCGGCAATGCCATCGAGAAGACGGGGCTCGCCACCCTCCTGGCCAACGGTTTGATGGACATCTGCAACAACAAGCCCTTGCTGGTCATGTCGATGATGTGCATAGCGGCTACGTTCATCACGGAGTTCATTTCCAACACGGCTGCAGGTGCGATCTTCTACCCGATTGTGTACCAGTCGGCCATCGCAATGGGATGCAATCCCATGCCGTTCCTGATTTCGTTGATGATCGCGGTCTCCTCGAGTTTCGCTACGCCGATCGGCTCCCCCACCCACCTGTTGGTCTATGGTCCCGGCGGCTACAAGTTCTCCGACTTCATGAAGATCGGCATCCCGATGAACATCATCATCCTCGCCACCAACCTCATCGTCGTCAACTTGATCTACAGTATATACTAGACTATACACTTAGCTTTTTTGCCTTCCGCTGCAGAGGAGCTTTGCTTTTTCGGGACTCCGCTCGCCAAGGCTCGCTCCGGCCCCTCCCATTGTCTGCCGCGTCATCGCCAAGGCGATAACTTGCAGCCAACGGGCCCCTCCCCCTGCCCTTGTCCGGGGGTGGACAAGCCCTCTAAAGCAAACTCCTCTTCCGCTTCAGGCAAAACCATTATGCACAGGCTTGTGCTTTGCGAGCGAGTGAGGAGCTTGCGGAGTCGGGCGTGCGAGAGGCTGGCGGAGCATTCAGGGTTCCTCGAGGCGAGCGGGATGGTTCGTGCGGCTGCATTCGCCCGAGGGTTCTGAATGCGCTGGATGGATGCCCGACGGAACAAGCGACGAGGGAGCGAGCTTCGGCGCCTAGGCGCCGGAGCACAAGACGCAGATGGTGTTAATCTATCGTGCCTTGGCGGCGCGATGGTACCAGCGGGAGAACCAGATGATGGCGACGAGGACGGCGGCGAAGCCGATGCCGTAGGACAGATAGAGGTTCAGGCCGAGGGCGTTGGGCGAGAATACGAAGAAGGTCGTGCAGACCCACGTCATGAAGAGTGCCGGGAGGAGGGTGATCCAGAAGAGTTTCTTCTCTTTCACAAGATAGACGGTCAGCGCCCAGAGCGTGAAGACCGAGAGGGCCTGGTTGGACCAGCCGAACCAGCCCCAGATTTTCTCGAAGCCTGCACTGTCGTTCATCTGCCACATCAGAAGGAGGTAGACGAGCACAAATAGCGGGATGCAGATATACAGACGCTTGCGGACAGTTTGTTGATCGAGCTTCAAGAATTCGGCGATAATCAGGCGCGCGCTGCGGAGGGCCGTGTCGCCGCTCGTGATTGGAGCGGCCACCACACCCAGCAGCGCCAGGACGCCGCCTAAAATGCCCAACCACTCCTGGCATACCAGGTTAACGATGGATGGCGCATCATTGATTGCATCCGCACCGCCCGGAATCAGCTGGAAGGCCGGTTCCGGCTTTCCGTAGAAGAAATAGCTGGCCACCGTGGCCCAGATGAGCGCCACGACGCCTTCCGTGATCATTGCGCCATAGAAAACGGGGCGGCCCATCTTCTCATGCTCCACGCAACGGGCCATCAACGGGTTCTGCGTTGCATGGAAACCGCTGATTGCACCGCAGGCGATTGAAATGAACAGGCACGGGAATATGGGATTCTTGGTGAGTGCGCCGCCCGGGGTCTGCTTGAGGCCTTCCCACACTTCGGGAATGTCGGGGAATTTGATGAACAGCACGGCCATCAGCGACAATGCCATGAAAATCAATGCAACAGCGAAAACGGGATAGACGCGTCCGATGACCTTGTCAACCGGCAGCAAGGTGGCGATGATGTAATAAAGGAAAACGACGATGATCCAGAAACTGTACTGGCCGATATTCTCGACGGTCCAAGTAGGCTCCCAGATGCCGCCCAGGATCTTGGCGGGGCTGAAGACGAACACCGTACCCACCATAATCAGCAGGAAGACAGAAAACACCAGCATCACCGTCTTGGTCCTCTTTCCCAAGTATATTCCGATTAGCTCGGGCAGGTTCACGCCGCCATGGCGGATAGACAGCATTCCCGACAGATAATCATGCACCGCGCCGGCGAAAATGCAGCCGAACACAATCCAAAGGTAAGCGGCAGGGCCGAACTTCGCGCCCATGATGGCGCCGAAGATCGGGCCGGTGCCTGCTATATTCAGGAACTGGATCATGTAGACTTTCCACGGAGGCAGCACCATGTAGTCGACGCCGTCGGCCTTGTAAACGGCAGGTGTCTGCCTGTTATCAGCGCCGAAAACGCGCTCGACGAAACGTCCGTAGAAGATATATCCGACCACCAGGGCCACGAGTGCAATAATGAAGGAAATCATAGCTGTTGTATTGTCTTACAAATCTAATGATTCTGCCACGGATTTTACCTATTTTTGTAAAAAATTATTTGATGAAGGGTTCCTACGAAAGCACCATCTGTGCACCCGCCTCTGCGCTGGGCGGTGCAATTTCCATCATCCGCGTCAGCGGCGATGACGCTATCGCCTGCGTTGACCGCATCTTCAAGGGACACAGGTCCCTCGCAGAAGTGGAAGGCTATACCCTTCACTATGGAACGGTCATCGATACCGACGGAACACCGCTCGACGACGTGGTCGTCTCGGTGTTCCGCGCGCCCCACTCCTATACGGGCGAAAATGCGGCTGAAATCGCGTGCCACGGCTCCGACTTCATCGTATCACGCATTCTGGCACTTCTGCTCGAAAACGGCGCGAAAATGGCCGCTCCGGGCGAATTTACGCAGCGCGCCTTCCTGCATGGCAAGATGGACCTCTCGCAGGCCGAGGCAGTGGCAGATCTGATCGCCGCACGGACCGCAGCTGCGCACCGCGTCGCTTTCAGCCAGCTCAAAGGCGGCTTCAGCCGCGAGCTGGCCGGTATGCGCGCAGAACTACTCCACCTGGCTTCACTGCTGGAACTCGAGCTCGATTTCAGTGAGGAGGATGTCGAATTCGCCGACCGTTCGCAACTGCGGGAACTGGTCGAAAAGGTCCTCGCCCACTGCGAGAAACTCATCGAAAGTTTCCGTTTAGGTAACGCCATTAAAAATGGTGTACCTGTGGCAATTGTCGGGAATACAAATGCCGGGAAAAGCACCCTGCTCAACGCCCTTCTCGGCGAGCAGCGCGCCATCGTTTCGGACATTCCCGGCACCACGCGCGACACCATCGAAGAGACGCTCAACCTTGACGGCATGCTCTTCCGCTTCATTGACACGGCTGGCCTGCGACAGAGTGACGACACCATCGAGCGCATCGGCATTGAGCGGGCCTACGAGAAGCTCTCCGCTGCACAGATCGTGCTGGCGATGCTCGACCTGACTGCTCCCCTGCCCGTCCTCCGGGCCAGTGCGGAAGAAATCGCAAGCCGTGTGACAGAAGATCAGCAGCTCTTTTTCCTACTAAACAAAGCGGACAGGGTGACACCAGAAACCGTTGCCGAAGCCCGCAAGGCCCTGCCAGATCGTCCGGTCTACTGCATCTCGGCACGGACCGAAACCGGCCTGGACGACCTCCGACACGCCCTCGCCGCGACCTGGCGTGACCCCGGCACCGCCTCCGAAACCTCGCTCGTCACCAACACCCGTCACCTCGAAGCCCTCCAGAACGCCGCCTCCGCCCTTCGCCGCGTCCGAGAAGGCCTCCAAACCTCCATCCCCTCCGACCTCGTGGCCCAAGACCTCCGCGAATGCCTCTACCACCTCGGCTCAATCGTCGGCCAAGTATCTAACAATGAGATACTTGGTAATATATTCGAGCACTTCTGCATCGGGAAATGATTTGCTCAATTTTGCGCAACAAGCTGATAATAAGATAATTAAAGTAAATTATTCGTTCGGAATAACGGGTTGATTCGCATAATTTTCGTTCGGAAAAACGTGAAAAACCTTGATTTTTCGCCCAGAAAAGGAGAGTAAGCATCAAGAAAACACAAAGGAAGGATGGCATGACGGAATACGATCTCATCTATACACCGCCCATCCTTGTTTCAAAAGGTAATTACTTGAAAAAAGAGCATTTGAATATGGCGAGCTATACCCATCCTTGCAATGAAATCGAGCGTCGTTTCAATGAAACCGTCGAACAGATGGTTGAAGAAATACGCTGCTTCCGTTACATCCAGTCCGTAAAGAGGGACTTCTCCTTCCTCTCGCTCAACAAGGATATCAATGTGATTAGCTATTTCGAGAGTCATAAGACATATAAGGGCAAAGAGTGTGATGCGGCAATCAAGTCCTTCAAGCTGTTTTGTGATGACGAATGCACTTTCGGCGATATTACCGTCGCTTTCCTAACCGCCTACCGGAAGTTCCTATTGAAAGCCAAGGGAGAGGACGGATTCCGGCGCTATGCCCAGAACACGGCCTCCACATATCTCAAGCACATCAAAAGACTCCTGAAGATTGCTTTCGCCGACCATCTGATCGATTTCGATCCTTCTGAGGAGATTGAAGGAATCAAATGGGACCATTCCTGTAAGCGTGAGAGCCTGACCGAAGAAGAGATCGAGGCTTTGAAGAATGCTCCGTTCAGGGATCTGGAAGTCAAGCGCGCGGTGGAATTAGCCGTTGAGACGGGTCTGAGACGAGTTGAATTTCACCATCAAGAAGACTGGGTACAAGGTAAGTCTTCCCCTTTCCCAGGAGGCAGTAGCCGTTCTTGGGACTATCAAGAAGAAAGGAGCCATCTTCCCCACTCTGTCCACGCCGATCCTGAACCATAAGGTCCCACAACTCATCGCGGCCGCCGGTATCGGAAAGCATATCACCTTCCATTGCTTCAGACACACCTTCGCAATGCGTCTTCTGGACAAGGGGGTTGATATTCCAACTATTGCTTTCCTCCTAGGGCACAAGTTCCTGGGTAGTTCCCTATCCTATCTCCACTGTACCAGAGATCACTTAGAAGAGGTCATTGCGAAACTGGAGAGGTAAAACACATTTATGACTGAGAACTGCCGTCACCTCACTCTGAGATGAGATGACGGCAGTTCTATTGAATAATGATCTTTCTTACTTCCGTATCGCGATATATCCGCTCTCATCAATCATATCCGCGCCCTTCTTAGTGAAAAGGAACTGATAGAGTTTATACGCCATGCTGTCGTGGTCTTCCGTCTTGCGGACCGCCGCGTAAATGCTTGACACAAAGGGGTACTTGTTGTTCCTAAGTGATTCCTTGCCGGGGGCTACGCCGTCGATGGATAGCATATCAACCCTCATCAAGTCGCGGACCATCGCCGTGCAGTAGAAGAAGGGCGTATAGCCGATGCCATATTCATCGGCCTCAAGTTGCAGGTAGGGCGATGCCATCTGGGAGCCAATGATTTCATACATATAGGTCTCTTCGGTCCCGTCAATCATTTTCAGTCCATCTATAACCAGGGTTTCCATCTTCTCCTGACTGCCTGAATCGGCATTACGGATGTATGGAGTTATGGCATGGTCAACGCCGCCGACCTCTTTCCAGTTGGTAATCTCACCGGTATATATTTTCCGCACTTGGTCAGAAGTCAGGTTCTTGAC
>JAEEGL014999253.1_pt1 | contig 16598 bp, 8 predicted proteins | sample 9134231 | NCBI WGS metagenome assembly JAEEGL01 (sample SAMN16246548, study PRJNA631951) | gut metagenome | biome: gut microbiome; feature: rumen; material: fiber-attached | host: Bos | place: Iran: Karaj | collected 2018-10 | reverse complement strand
TATTGGACTAAATTGCAGAAATGCGCACTACGCTGCGCATTTCGTGAAACCATGATACGAGTGCAAATAGGCCCTGCGACGTAGTCGCACTGGAATGGCCTATTTGTCATATGTTCTTGGGCATTGTCCAAGAACATATGATTTCTAAGAAATATGCCCAAAGCGAATATAGCCCTTGCGATATTATAAATCATTATCAGGGATTTGTTGAGTGATACAGTGAATATTTCCGCCTCCAAGCAAAATATCTCTGGCTGGAATACCTATGATTTCCCTATCTTTACATACCTCTCTAAGGATTTCAAGCGCTCTTTCATCGCTTTTTGCATTATTTCCCCCAAATTGTGGCACTAATGCTGCTCCGTTTACAAAGTAGAAATTCACGTAGCTGGCAGCAAGTCTCTCTCCGATTTCCCTGTTATCTTCTCCCTCTTCAAACTCATAGTTCGAAAGATCTGATTCCTGTATAAGAATAGGCTCATCAGGTATAGGAAGTTTATGTATTGTTATCTTCCTTCCTTTGGCATCTGTCTCATTTGAAAGATAGTCATAATCTTCCTTGGAAAGCTCATACTGAGGATCTTCCTCGTTATCGGTCCAGGCAAGTACAACCTCTGCGGGTGCTATAAATGCGCATACATTATCTACATGCTCATTTGTCTCATCATTATGAATGCCCCTTGGAAGCCAAAGAACTTTTGATACTCCAAGATACTTCTTTAAAGTATCCTCAATTTCCTCTTTGCTAAGAGAAGGATTTCTTCCCTCGCTCAAAAGACAGCTCTCAGTAACCATAGCAGTCCCTTCGCCGTCAGTGTGGATCGAACCTCCCTCAAGAACAAAAGGTGCAGCGTCATAATATTCTATCTCGCACATATCGCAGAAGCCTGCTGCAACCGCATCGTCTTTTTCCCAGGAAGCATACAAACCGTCAACCTCTCCGCCCCAGGCATTGAAGCTCCAGTTTATTCCTCTTATATCCCTCTTAATACTATCTTCATTATCATCAGGATCATTATTCTCTTTATTTTTTACAACAAAAGTAGGGCCAACATCTCTTGCCCAGGAATCGTCTGATTCAATAGGCAAAATAAGGCATCTGTTCTCCAATTTAGCCGCTTCCTCTTTATCCTGTGTATAATCTGCAATCATGCAGTCAAGGAGCTGTTTTGCCTCATCCCAATGAGCTTTATCAGCTAAAAGATAAAGGTTCTCGCGCTTTATTATTTCCAGAAAAATCTTAGAAAACGCTCTTAGAGCGCCGCTTCTGTCTTTTCCCCAACTTCCTGGTCTTACAGGGTAAATCATTATAGTGCCGTCATGAGCATCATACTCAGCAGGCATAAAAAAGCCATCATCACAAGGCTTACTATCACCAAAAGAATTCATTCTAACTTCTCCGTAATTTATAGTCTCATCTTAAAATCATCATAGCCAAAGCGCTTAATTACTTCAACGTCACCGTTTTCATGCAGGATATCGATATCCGGAAGCGGCATACCGTTGAAGGTATTGTTCTTTACCATACTGTAAATAGCCATATCTTCAAACATAAGTCTATCGCCTATATGCTTTTCATCCTCAAAGCTATAGTCTCCTATTATATCACCTGCAAGACAGGTTCTCGAAGACAGTCTGTAGGTGTAATTCATCTCTCCGGGCTCTTCTGAGTCCTTAAGCGGTGGGCGATAAGGCATCTCAAGAACGTCAGGCATATGGCATGCTGCAGAAGTGTCGAGGATAAGAACCGGCATTCTTTCTGTCTTAACTATATCCATTACTGTAGTAACAAGATAACCGGCATCGAGGGCAATGGCCTCACCCGGTTCAAGATAAACTTCAACCGAGTATTTCTCCCTGATGTATTTAACAAGGCTGATAAGGCCTTCAATGTCATATCCTGCCCTTGTGATGTGATGGCCACCTCCGAGATTAATCCATTTAATCTTGGAAAGATATGCTTCAAATTTCTCTTCTACAGCTCTAAAAGTCGCTTCAAGTGGCTCAAAGCCCTGCTCGCAGAGAGTATGGAAATGTATTCCCTCTACTCCAAGCGGAAGCTCATTGGGCATATCGCTTATCCTGATTCCAAGTCTTGAACCTTCTGAACATGGATCATAGATCTCGGCTTCTCCCTGAGTGCTGAATTCAGGATTAATACGAATTCCAACAGAAACCTTTCCTTCTAAAGCCGCCTTCTCCCAGATACTTCTGTGGTGTTCCAGCTGATTTAATGAATTAAAAACAATATGATCGCAGATATTGCAGATTTCCTGCATCTCCTCATCATCGAAAGCCGGCTCAAATACATGGTTCTCAATTTTCTTATCAGGGAACCTGCCTGAATGTAGTTCTTCATGGGCAAGTTTTGCTTCATATAATCCTGAAGCTGTTGCTCCCGTCAGATAATCTGCTACCAGAGGGTATGTCTGATATACCGAATATGCTTTCTGTGCAAGGAGTATCTTAGCTCCGGACTCATCCTGAACTCTTTTTAATACCTCAAGATTTTCCCTAAGTTTTTTTTCATCGATCACATAAGCCGGTGTCTTTATATCTTCAATTCTCATATTATTCCTACCTACGTAAAACGCCCCCTCTTCTAGCATGAAGGTAAAAGAGAGGGCTTATTTTTTTAATCTAAAAACTAATTATACAACTACTGATCATTCATCTCCACTGTCGCCGTCATTTCCGTCATCATCATTATCTTCATCGGAGTCCTCGGAATTTTCACTGCTTGCAGGCACTGCCACTGCCTCTTCAAGCACTTCGAGATTTGTTCCCGTTGTTCCTGGAGCTTCGATTTTCTGCTCTTTGTCAGTATTTGTATCTATAAGACTCGGAAGAAGCACGACATCTGCCTTCTTGTTTTCTACTTCTTCAGTAGTCTTAGTTATTCCTTCCTCAGCGGGCTCAGAAGTCTCTTCCTCAGACTTAATGCCAGCTTCATTTTCTGAGGTCTCAGCTTCCTCACTCGTTGTCTCTGAAATTTCCTTATCTGAGTTCTTATTCTCAGAGTTCTTATTCTCAGAGTTCTCCTTCTCAGAGCTTGCTGATTCAGTGCTTTCCGGCTCAGAGTCTTCTTTTAATGTGCTCTCAGTCTCGGAATTCTCTTTATCGTCGTTCTTTATCTCAGAGTTTTCTTTCTCAGAGTCAACTTTTTCAGTTCCATCTTCCTCAACGCCATCTTTCTCAGTGCTCTTTGACTCAGCCTCTTTTGCTTCAGCATCTTCTGTCTCACCAACTTCTGTCTCTTCAGATTCAGGAGCTTCATTTGATGCTACAGCTTCTTCTCCTGCTTCTGCTACCACCTTTGCAGCTGCAGCAGCTTCGTCTGAGAGATTGATATTCTCAGTGTCGCCCGAGGATGTTTCTTCATCTGAATCACCATCTGTAATAGCAGTCTCTTTTACGCCTGCAGATGCTAAAGCAGTATCATTATCTACAGTTGATGTCACATATGTTTTACTGTCATTGATAACGAAAACTTGCTGTGCACCTATATCGTCAGGAAGTTTATCTTCAATTGGCGACTTAGCTTCAGTATCAAAAGCAAGCAAAATACTTCCGTTTGCTCTTGCATTGGAATCATCTTTCTGAAATTCCTGTGTTGCATAATCAAGGTAATTCAGAACACCAACGCAAAAATCAAAGGATTCATCATAGTTTCCTTCATCATCAACTGAAAGAAAAGCATCCTGGAAATCTGCAGTCTCAGCATATTTTCCATCGGATATGGTACTTATTACAGCATCTAAAGGCTTACCACTATGAAGTTCTTCAAGTATGTAGTTTAGGCCATTTCTGATTGCTTCTGAATTATAATAGTATCCATCATCGTTTTCAACAACCAGCTCTATAGCAGAATCAGAATTCTCAAGTTCCTCATTCATATAATCATTAGCAAGAGCACCAAGATACATTACTGCAAGATATCCACTGACATAGGCACTTGCCAGATTATTGTCCTTTGAATAATACTTGTTTGTTGTATCAATACTTGCGCCACCGGCATCGTCACTATAGTAATGAGTATAGTACTCTAACAGACTTTCTTTTGTATATCGCTTTGTTTCTGTACTATCATCTGCCTCCGACTCGTCGTCACTTTCTTCTGATTCATCAAGATCAACCATCATTTCATCGAATAGCTCAGCATCTGTCGTATAAATATTATCAACTGCACTTGCTATACCTTCACTGAACCATTCAGGGAATTCATTGTCTTCAGGTTTATAATTTGAATCCTCTAGAACAATTCCAACCATTCCTGTTCTGGTATAGTCAAACATATAAGCATGCATCAGTTCATGAATTATTGTGTTGTTTAGTGATTCAAGCTCATCCTCGTTTAGAGCATAATTCCCATCAGAATCTTCAGTATAAAGAGTTTTTGTATCAACTCCTATATAGTAGCCAAAAGTCTTATTATCATTATTTAAGTACGTTGCAGACACATAGGCACAAGAATCTTCCGGAAGGCCTTTTGTATCATCAACATTAGAATCATAAATATATAGACCAATCTCTTTTCCGATAAGATTCTCCTTTTCAGCAGAAGCATAAGCAGAAAAGCCTTTACTTAGCTGATATATAGCCTGTGGCTCAATAATATTGATTATAAGATCACAGAGTTTCTGAAGATTATCATGACCTAAAGCCGTGATTGCTTTTTCTGAACAGTGGAGCTTAACGTAGTCCTTCTCTACCGGCGTAGGAATATCTCCACCGCCTCCTGATCCTCCGCCTTCTTCGGATTTATCTCCGGAATCTCCGGATTTTCCGCTTGGATCAACAGGTATTTTAGTCTGGCCATCGCTATTTGTTGAATTCTGAGACGCATTATCAGCTGTCTGAGCTTCCTGACTCTTTTTCAGCGCCTCAATATAAGCATTGAAATCTTTTATATTACTGTTGTCAGGAGAGGCAAAAAAGCTTCTTATCTGCGAATTTGATACAATAGCAGATAACATTTGCCTTGGGCCATTGCCTGTACCATCAGCAGAAGTACTGATAAGGTTCGCAATATCACCTGTAGTGATAAATGTGATGCCGTAAGCCTGACTTGAAACCATCAGAACATTTGATGCATCAATTATTCCATCAAGGAATTCAGGCAATTTTATTGAATAGGAATTTGAACCAAGGTCATTGGCGATTACGACATTCTTAGGAACAAAATAAGCAAAAACCGGCCTGTAGTTTTTACCCGGCAAGCATATGTAAGAGACATTTCCGGTATCATCCACCCATACTACAGGAATTTGCCAGTATGAGCCATCATCAGAAAGAACTGTTGCATAAAGATCAAGCTTCTGCCCCGCCTTAGGCGCTTCCAAATTTATCACCCTAAGATTTGAGACAATTCTCTTAACGGCACTATCTGCAACATTTATTGTTCCTTCTTCAGAAACAGTAAAACCAAGAGATGTCGTATTTTGAACAGCTATAACAGGAGTAGCAGCCCTTGCTGTTACTGTATATGTGTTAACCAGCAAAAAAAGAATTGCAAGATTAAGGCTGATTTTTCTCAAATAATACTTTTTCATATTCATGACACGCCCCTCTTTAGATGACAAAAAAATTCCATCTCACCTTAAAATATATCACAAATATGAAAACTTTTTTCTTAATATTTCGTAAACTGATGTTTTAAAATTTCAGTGGCAAAAAAATTGCCATGGGCATTTCATCAACGCCCATAGCAATTACAGTTTCTATATCATTAACTTCTAAAGACAGTAATCAGTCTACCAATACAGGATTCTCATCAACAACCCAAGGAAGTCCATATTCGTTAAGCATTTCCATGTACGGATCCGGATCAAACTCATCTGTTGTGTATACACCCGGCTTCTTCCACTTTCCTTCAAGAACAAGTGATGTTCCGATCATGGCAGGTACACCTGTTGTGTAGCTGATAGCCTGGCTGCCAAGCTCTTTGTAGCACTCCTGGTGATCGCAGACATTGTAGATGTAAAGAGTCTTCTCTTTTCCATCCTTTGTTCCCTTAAAAATACAACCAATGTTTGTCTTTCCTACTGTTCTAGGTCCAAGGCTTGCAGGATCGGGTAAAAGAGCCTTCAAGAACTGGATAGGCACAATCTCTTTACCCTCAAAGTTAATTGGGCTTGTTGAAAGCATTCCAACATCCTCAAGGCATCTCATATGATCAAGATAGCTCTGACCAAAGGTCATGAAGAAACGAATTTTCTTGATCTCCGGGAAGTTTCTTCCAAGAGCCTCAATCTCCTCGTGATGAAGAAGGTACATATCCTTCTGTCCAACCTCAGGGAAATCATAAACTCTCTTAATCTCCATAGGCTTTGTCTCAACCCAGTGACCATTTACCCAGTAGCTTCCGTTTGCACTTACTTCGCGGAGGTTGATCTCAGGATTAAAGTTTGTTGCGAATGCGTAGCCATGGTCTCCACCGTTGCAGTCAAGAATATCAACGCTCTCGATCTCATCAAAGTAATGCTTTTTAGCATAAGCAACAAATACGCTTGTTACACCGGGATCAAAACCTGTTCCAAGAAGACCAGTGATGCCAGCCTCCTTAAACTTATCCATGTAAGCCCACTGATAGCTGTAATCAAAATAAGCAGTGAATCCTTTTTCCTTGCAGCGCTTCTCATAAGCTGCTCTCCAAGTTGGCTCATCTGTATCTTCAGGTTCATAGTTGGCTGTATCGATATAATCAACCTTGCACTCAAGGCATGCATCCATGATTGTAAGATCCTGATATGGAAGTGCAACATTCAAAACTGCGTCAGGCTTATAATCCTTAATAAGTTTAACAACATCTGCTACATCATCTGCGTTCACTGTAGCAGTTGTGATCTTAACGCTTGTTCCCTGCTTTTCAAGTTTATCCTTAAGAGCATCACACTTAGATACTGTCCTGCTCGCAAGACACATCTCAGTGAAAACTTTGCTGTTCTGTGCACATTTCTGAATAGCAACCTGTGCAACACCACCGCATCCAATAACTAATAATCTGCTCATTTTTACCCTCCTTGTGCTAAATTCATTTAACACTATAAGTTAATATATTATTTACCTGGACATATCCTCTTCTTCCTGAAGAAGATCCTCAACATACTTAGGCAGCATAAAAGCTCCCTTGTGAAGATGTGTTGTATAATACCAGGTCTTGATGCCTCTTTCATCCCATCTGTCAGGATTGAAATCCTTAAGCGGATGATACTTCTTACTTGCAAATCCAAAGAGCCAGTAACCAGCAGGACATGTAGGAATATGCGCCTGATATACTCTGTTGACCGGGAATACTCTATAGGCCTTCCTGTGCATGGCTCTGCAACTCTCTTCATCCTCATCATAGAATGGGCTTCCGTGCTGGTACACCATTATTCCATCATCATGAAGTGCTTTGTAGCAGCTTCCATAGAACTCTTTCGTAAAAAGACCTGCTTCATGTCCGAGAGGTTCTGTAGCATCATTTATGATAAGGTCGTACATATCCTCACATTTACGAAGATACTTAAGTCCATCCTGATAGTAAATATGTACTCTGTCATCCTCAAGACCAATTGCATTATCAGGAAAATACTGTTTGCACACGTCAAAGAACATGCTGTCCGGCTCAACCACATCAATAACCTTGATCTCGTCATAGTGAGTAAGCTCTCTGGCAACACCTCCGTCGCCACCACCAAGAACCAGTACACGCTGAACCTTAGGATGAACAGCCATCGGTACATGCACGATCATCTCATCGTAAGTGAACTCGTCCTTCTCTGAAAATATAATATTACCATCTGAGGTCAGAAATTTTCCAAATTCCGGGGAATCGAAAACATCTATCCTCTGAAACTCACTCGTTCCGGAGTACAGCTGCTTATTGATTCTTATACTGATTTTCACATTGTTAGTGTGCATATCACTAACCCAGTAATCCATTTCCGCCATCTCTTTCTCCTTCTATCTAATGGACGTTAGTATCAATAATTCTCAGCGTCCTCTCACTTCAACACAAACAGTTCCGAAATGTCTTCGCTTTCAGGTCCCTGCATAGAGCATCCTTTCTCCATTGCTGTTTTGATGTATGAAAGGATTTCCTCTGTAATGACTTCGCCCGGTGAAAGAATCGGAATTCCCGGAGGATAGCACATTACTGACTCAGCACTTATACGACCAACAGTCTGATCGATAGGAAGTGACTCTTTTTCCGCATAAAAAGCTTCCTGTGGAGTAGCCTTTACGATAGGAGTAACATATTCTGCTGAGAAAAAGCTCTGTTCAGGCTTAGCATACAGTCTCTTGATATCTGCAAGCGCACCCGCAAGTCTCTCAATATCCTGTATTCTGTCACCTATAGAAATATATGCCATAACATTAGACAGATCACCAAACTCCATCTGAATGTCATATTCGTCTCTTAAAAGGTCATAAACCTCAATACCTGTAAGTCCTAATCTTCTGGTATTAACTACAAGCTTGGTCTCGTCAAAGTCGTAGATACTTCCGCCATTCTTAAGCTCGTTGCCGTATGCATAATAGCCACCAATATCGTTGATCTCTTCTCTTGCATACTGAGCCATTCTGGTAACCTTTTCAAAACTGTCATGGCCGTTCAATGCAAGATTTCTTCTGGAGATATCAAGGCTTCCAAGAAGCAGATAGCTGGCACTTGTAGTCTGAGTAAGAGCAACTATTCTGCTGATATATCCTACATTTGCATCAGGTCCGCAAAGCATGATTGAGCTCTGAGTAAGACTTCCGCCTGATTTATGCATACTGATGGCAGCCATATCCGCACCTGCAGCCATAGCATTTAGAGGAAGGTTTGGTCCAAAATAAAGATGTGTACCATGCGCCTCATCAACAAGCGCTTTCATACCATTTGCATGTGCCAGATCTACAATAGCCTTAAGATTTGAGCAAATACCATAGTAAGAAGGATTGTTGATAAGAATAGCCTTAGCTTCAGGGTTCTCTTTTATAGCCTTTTCAACATCAGCTATTTCCATTCCAAGCGGGATTCCAAGATTTGTATCTACCTTAGGATCAATATAAACAGGTACTGCCCCACATAAAATAAGTGCATTGATAGCACTCTTATGTACGTTTCTGGGCATTATTATCTTTTCACCGCTCTTAACACTAGACAGAACCATTGCCTGAACAGCACTGGTAGTACCATTTACCATCATAAAGGCATGTGCTGCACCAAAAGCATCAGCCATCAGTTCCTGTGCTTCTTTTATAACAGAAACAGGGTGACAGAGATTATCAAGGGGCTTCATAGAATTTACATCTATGCCCACACATCTGTCGCCCAAAAAGCTTACAAGTTCAGGATTTCCGCGTCCTCTTTTATGTCCAGGTACATCAAAAGGCACAACTCTCTGCTTTCTGAATCTCTCAAGTGCCTCATATACCGGAGCTTTCTTTTGTTTAGCAAGGTTCAATGAATTATCCTCCCAACAAAGCAAAGGGTGGCATGCTATTACATGCTACCCCCCTTTGTCTCATTAGCAAATTACATAGTATAGTAATAATACTATACTTCTCTCTTTTATGAAAGAAAAATCTAAAACTATTTTTTATTCTTCTTTCCGGACTTTTTCTTCTTTTTCTCAGGCTCCTTCTTTTCTTCTGAAGTCTGCTCCGGTTCAGATTCATCAGCACTTCTAAGGCTCTTCTTATATTCCTCAATTTCCTTCATAAGAAGATCATCCTGCGAATCGTCATAGAATATCTGCTCTTTACTTTCAATTCTATTAGAAACTTTTTTGCGGATTCCCTTAAGAGCTTTTGGAAGTATGCCTTTATTACGCTTTATTGATAATACGAGAATGACAATAATTATAATGATGATAAGCAAAATGACTACTGCTATGCCTATATAAATATATGTAACATTCTCAAGATTCCTAATATCGAGTTCAAGAACAACATCATTTCCACCTACATCATAAGTGGAGTATTTTCCCATTGTTCCTGTCTTTGTAAGAAGAATCCTCTGATCACCATCTATACGATAGAGATTATATTCCTCCGCAGAAGCAAATGGCACAACTTCCGCAAGTTCTGACCACTCATTCTCAGGCTTGAATCTTATCTGGTGTGTTTCTGCCCCATCATCAGGAATCTTTATTTTTAATGTCTCAACCTTCTGTAATGCTTCTTTTGCAGATTTAATATCATCACCTGAATAATTTTTTGTTTTTTCTACAATAAGCCTGTCATCATCCTTGAAAAGACCATCGACCAGTATTTGCGACTGATAAAAGCCTTTAGTTTCGCTCTCTCCGGCAATTGTTGTCCTGAACCTTTTATATTTTGCAGTAACAGTGACGTCACTTACAATATTCTCAACAACTTCTTTATCCCATGTAACATAATATCCTTCTTTTTCCTCCACCCTCGGATATTCTGCAAGGATTATTGAGTCGCCATAGTTCTTACTTACCTGTCCTATCTTCTTTTTTCCGTTTTCAAGATCTTCATCTTCTAAAACAAAACTTACAGAGAGCTTACTAAACTCATAAGGCAGTTCTTTATATACAACGCCGCTGTCCTCTTCACCTTCTTTACCAGCAGAAAGAGCAACAACCTTTGCCTCTTTTTTCTCCGTTTTTTCCTTTTCTTCTGTTTCTTCCTCCAGTTCCTTGAAGACTTTATTGTCCATTACAGCATCGTAGCTTATTGGTTCTGCCTTTAACGCATAGCTTACCCTGTCTATTCCGGCAAGGTTATCGCTGACAAAATAGTTATCTCTTACTTCTCCCTTTTCATCCACATGACCAGCGATAGCGCCATACCAGTTCTCAGCATCTCCTACAGTTACAATTGTGAGACACTCTTTTATATGCTCGCCGTCTCCTGCAATTCCGCCAACATAGTTATTTCCGTCAAGCTCGCCTTTTGCATAAGACTTTATAATATGTGCAAGAGATGAACCTGCGATTCCGCCAACATAATCTCCGGAGCTTGATCTGACCTTTGAATAGCTTCCGCAGTTCATGATGGTTCCCATCTCCTGAAGTCCGCAGACGCCTCCTGCATAGTTCTTTAAAGAAGTAATTTCGCCATAATTTCTGTTATCTCTAAGAACACATCTTGTCAGATATGAAGTATTAATAGGATTACCTTTTACGCCTGTTATTGCACCTTCTTTGTCAAAGTCATAATCGATTGCCATTGTTCCGGCAATTCCTGAAATACTTATATCTCCTGCGCATTCGCCATAGTTAAAGCAGGAATCGATAGTTGCATCAGTAGTATAATTCACTGCTTCATATGACTGATCGGTATAAATCTGTGTATAGTCTTTTTCCAGCACTCCATCAATGGCATCTGTATAGAGATTTAAAACATTGTTGAACTGATCACTGATGCTGAGAAGGTCATCAATAAGCACGCCACTTGCGTTATTGACTTCGCCGTTAAGCAGTCCAAAGTTATCATTCATAGCCTGCATATTGTCTGCAAGGCTTAATGTGTGCGTCTTATAGTCTGATGAAAACTGAGGGAAATATATATTTCCTCTTCCCGCAACATTTTTGAAGACATCCTTTGTTTTGCTGCTGGCAGCAGAAAAATCCACTGTAGCCTTCTCCAGATTATTCATGGCACTCTGCGCATCACTTCTTATCTCTTCTCCCATTTCCGGAAGATGTTTTTCATAGATACCCAGAATTGTAGACGTTGAAGTAGATAAATCATCTGTATATTTACCTTTTTCACCGGTAAGCGGATTTACATAATTGGCCATTGCATACTGGATACTATTGTAAGTAGCCTCTGCATCTGCCTTTGCTTCCAGACTAATGTCATCAGTATCAGTTTCAATTGGGAACAGTTCTCCATCAGGATGAATCCAGATTCCATCGGCATCAGATCTAAGTCCTGTACCAATATCTGCTGTACTCCAGCTTCCGAGATTCGTTTCAACAGCGCCGTCTTTATAGTTGTACTCTATGTCTGATGATCCGGCATATTTTGCCTTGTTATCCCTTATGGCAAGGTTATAGTAAACTCTTTCTGACCTGTTCGTAAGCTCTGAGTACTGCGCAGTAGCTGATTCAAGAACACACTTGGCGTCTCTGTACTGCTGAAGCTCATCTTCGCTGGTTATATACATCTCAATATTGGTATCAAGAGCAACGTCTTTTAAATCCTTCGCTGATTTACCGACATCGTTCATACCTGCGCTTAAATTATCAAAAGCTCCGTCATTTTTAGAAGTCTCATCAAGTATATAATTAACCCTTGAAAGAGCCTCAGAAGCGCCTGCCGAAACCCCATTTGCATAATCGATAAGTCCACTTGATATGTATCTTGTGTCATTAACAGCGCCTGCAGTAAATTTCTGTATTACAGCAAGTCTGTTAGATATGGTATTAGACTGTGATTTTGCATCTTTTAACGTAACAGTTACCGAATCATGAAGTTTTGCCACAGCCTGTTCAAGCTGATAAGCGATATCGGAGCTCAAATCAACAGTAATATACGGCTCTGCCTGCCCTACAATTCCTCCAATATCTTTTCTACCCTTAACTATGCCATTATTCGAGCATTTATAGATATAACCTGACTGCCTTCCGGCAATTCCTCCAACATTGTAGCCAACATGATCATATCCGATCTCGCCATCATTAATACAGCGTGAGATAATTCCTATGGATTGTCCCGCAATTCCGCCTGTATCATAGATTGTAACGCTTTCTTTAGCAACATCCTGGCTCTGGTTGAAACCATCTCTTAAAAGATTTACTACACTTGTCAGTTTTTCAAAAGAATCAAGTGTGATTTCTGTATCAGTATTAGTTGTGTTTACATAAGCTGCATTTTTACAGTTTGAAATATTTCCATCATTTTTGCCTGAAATTCCACCTGTAAAATGAACTCCATTTACATAACCATTACTTGTAGAGTTATTAATATTTCCAGTAAGTTCGTTGATTCCGACTATACCTCCGATATAGTCATTGCCTTTTACGACGCCTCTGAACGAACAGTTGTTGATATAACCGCAGTTATCTCCTGCAATGCCTCCAACTATTGTGGTGTTTCCTTCAGGTATAACTGTTCCTACTACATCAAGATTTCGCACAATACCTGTTTTCTGGATAAAGATAAACAGTCCTGCATAAGACAGTCCCTTTGATATCTTCATCTCTGTGATCTTATGTCCCTGACCATCAAAGATTCCGCCAAAAGAAGGAATGCCATCAAAGTCTTTATCAAGAAGATTAATATCTGCAGTCAAAACAACCTTTTTATTCACAGACCAGGTATCAAGTGTGCACATCTTTGCAAGGTCTATAAGTTCCTCAGCTGTCCCAATTTTTATTTCTTCAACATCATCAGGAATCATCGCGTCAATCTCATCCCTGATATCAATGTCAACATCCACAACATCTTCTTTAGCATTTTCCTGCGTTCCGGTTTTGTAGTTATTATCAGCAAGACAAGTCACAGGTGATGCGCAAATAAGCATTATAGATAAAAGAGCTGCAACAATCCTTTTTTTCATATTACACGCCCTCCTGTCCTGTTAAGCTTCCATTTTCGTCTTCCTCACTTATCATAGTGATGTCCTCGTTATCAATGTATGCACTGACATTGCCCTTGACTGTAGCATGAACAACACCATTAACATTTCCTTCAATCCTACCGCGAACAAAGCCGTCAATTCGCATAGAGCCGGAAATCTGTTTTGTCTGAAGAGGAGCATTCATAACAAAAGCTGTGAGTTCTATAATCTTATCGCCCACAAGAAGAATCTGCGGAAGGACAAACATAGTGACAAATATGGAAATAATTGTTCCTCGTCCAAGGCACTTTCCAATTCCGTAAATAGCGCAGTCAGAAGTCATATTACCGATAAGCATTCCGGCTACAGCAAGCATGGTTCCGGAAGTTATGATAGTAGGAAATGAAAGATTCATCGTTTCGATAATTGCATCTCTCTTTCCTCTGGTGCTACGAAGTTCGGTATATCGTCCCGCTATAACAATCGCATAATCGATGTTAGCACCCATCTGAATAGAGCTTACAATAAGGTATCCCAGGAAGAAGAGGTTATCATGCTGGATTGCAGGGAATGAGAAGTTGATCCAGATACATCCCTGAATTACAGCGATAAGAAGTACAGGCATACCAGCTGACTTGAATGTAAAAAGAAGCACTATTAATACGGCAAGTATCGAGATAACACTCGTAACTGTGTTGTCACGCGAAAAGCATTTTTTGAGGTCATACTGACTAACAGATTCACCAACAACATAGATTTTATCTGCATCATAGTACTTTTCTGTTATCTTATGGAGTTCTTCAATAAACTTAAAGGTCTCCTCGGATTCTTCAGGAAGGCTTGAATATACAAGGATTCTGGTATAGTCCTCTCCTTGAAGCTGCTTTTTACCAAAATTCATCATTCTGTTCGCATCATCAAGCTTTTGCATCAGTTCATCATCAAGAGTTACATATCCCTCTTTAACTTCCTGATAGACATACATGAACATATCAATAAGCGGAACCTTGTAATTTACAAGTCCGTTTACAACTTTGGCGTAATCTGAGTCATTTACAGCATAGGCAGCATAAACAAGCTCTGCCACCTCATAATCAAGGTCAAGAAGCTCTGAAAACTGTCTCGGAGTGAGCTTATCGGTAAGAGTATATCCTCCAAGAGCCTCTGTATTTGCAAGTCCTGTAACATTTGTGACCTTATTGTTTAAAAGAAGTTCATCGATGAGCGCTTTTTCCTTGTCATAATCACCTGATGGGAAAACAAGAGCCATCATATTATCTGCTGTGAAAGTATCTCTCTGCATGTTTGAAGCCACCTGAACATCATTTATGAGAGGCGGTGTTATCTGGCTGTAGCCATAAACATAAGGAGTATTGGATGAAATTTTCTGCGCAATGACAATTATGACTACAAATGCAGGTGCTATGATATATCTTGATAAATAGGCAAACTTTCCAACAAAAGGAATCTGTGGGATGAAGTTCTTGTGTTTTGTCTTGTCCATAAGACCAGCGAATACCATGATAATTCCGGGCATTAAGAGGAATACTGACAAAAGACTGAGCACAATAGCCTTTATAAGAACCATACCCATATCTCTGCCAATTCCAAACTGCATGAACAGCATGGCAATAAGACCGCCCATTGTAGTAAGTGAGCTTCCTGAAATTTCAGGTATGGCTTTTGAAAGAGAAAGAATACAAGCTTCACGATTTTCCAGCTTTTCTCTCTCCTCTTTGAATCTGTTCAGAAGAATAACTGCGTAGTCAACTGAAAGAGCCAGCTGAAGAACAATTGTCACAGAATCTGATACAAAAGAAATTGTTCCAAAGATGAAATTTGTTCCCATCTGAACAAGTGCTGCGGATCCAAAAGTTAAAAGAAGTATAGGAACTTCAGCATAGGCCTGAGATGTGAGAACAAGAACAAGCACAACAATAATAACTACCAAAACAGAAATGACATTCATTTCCTTGTTGATAAGCTCCGCCTGTATATCTCCAAGAGTTGTGGATATATAGGAATCATACAATTCAAAATATTTTTTTACATCTTCAAGAGCAGAAAGGCACTCTTCTTCCTTTTCTCCATAATTAAAAGTGATCGTGAAAAGAGCTGAACCATTGTTGTAATGGTCACTGCTGTCATCCACATCACAAGAAAAGACTGCTTCCATTGACTCAATGTCATCCTTTATCTGGAGTGCCTGATCATATGAAATATTTGCGACCATGACTTTAACGCTGCCATAGGTTGTGAATTGCTCTTCCATAAGATCAAGGCCTTTACGCGTCTCACTGTCAGGCGGCAGGTAATATGCAAGATCATTCTCTACCCCAACCCAACCTCTTGATATAGCGGAAAAGATACACAGAATAGCGTAAATAAGAAAGAACAGATTTCTTTTGTCTACGATAAATGCACAGATTTTCAGCATTACATTGTTACTTTGTGACTTGCTTGTATTTTCCATTCCCCAACCCTCAACAAAAATAATACTATTAAGATTATTTTAGTACGGTTTTTGAACAACTACAAGGTATTGAGCGTTATCGCTCATATATGAGAAATGTAAGTATCGTGGGTTATCGCTTATACAGGGGAATGTAGGTATCGAGCGTTATCGATCATAAATGAGAAACATAGGTATCGAACGTTATCACTCATACAGCGAAAATGCTTCGCATTTTCCCTGTCGTACGTTTGAGCAGAGTACTTAGCGAGGTCTTTTCGAGCTTAGTACGAGCCATGGGTGTGCACTTAATGAGGTTTTATCGAATTTAGTGCAGCATCCCAGTCGCAAAGCTTTACCATATAGAAAAAGACGCATGGTCTTTCAAGTAAACTTGAGACCATGTGTCTTCTATTTTGAAACCACTAACGTGGTTTTTCTTATATATTTTTCCGAGCGCTTGGCTTGTTATCACTCATACAGCGAAAATGCTTCGCATTTTCCCTGTCGTACGTTTTCGCAGAGTACTTAGCGAGGTCTTTTCGAGCTTAGTACGAGCCAGGGGTGTGCACTGAATGAGGGTTTATCGAATTTAGTGCAGCATCCCAGTCGCAAGGCTTTACCATATAGAAAAAG
>JAEEGL013677093.1_pt1 | contig 16598 bp, 14 predicted proteins | sample 9134231 | NCBI WGS metagenome assembly JAEEGL01 (sample SAMN16246548, study PRJNA631951) | gut metagenome | biome: gut microbiome; feature: rumen; material: fiber-attached | host: Bos | place: Iran: Karaj | collected 2018-10 | reverse complement strand
ATTACGGCTTACACCGTTGCCCACCAGCATGAAATCCCGTTCCTAATCCCGGGCGCGTCCATTCCTGGCGTGCCGGGCGGTCAGGGCGGCGATGCAAAGACCGTGCTCAACGCTATCGCAAACGGTGGCGGCAAACGCAAGTTCCATGTGCTCAATTCGAGCAGTGGCCTGAACTTCGCTTGGCAACGTAACGATACGCCGGCAAACTACGCGAACGATTGCGTCGATGCTCTGGAAAAACTCGCGGAGGCATGCTTGTAGGCGATAGGTTATAGGTTGTAGGGGTTAGGATATTTTCATGCACTACGTGCATCTAGAAAGGGCGGCGGAGCCGCGATTATAATCCTACCACCTAATACCTGTTACCTAAAACCTTACTTCCAACTTCTAACTTCCTACTTCCTACTAACCCATGCGTTTTCTTGCGTCTATAATAGTTTCAATGGCCATTATCGCGCTCGCGTTCCATTACGCGAAGCCGCTTCCTGGCACGAACTTCGATGAATCCTTCTTGCCGAAGGCTTCGTCTGTTCGCTATGTGGCTGCAGGGCATGACGCATCGGTGGCGGGGCTCTTCTGGATTAAGGGTCTCACTGAACTTGGTGAAAGCTACCTCACTGGCAGGGAATATGCGTATCTCGGTCATGTCGCTGAACTCTCGACGAGCCTTGATACACTATTCTATACGCCTTATTATTTTGTTGGAGGCGTGACGCCGATTGACGCTCCCGACACTTCTGATTTTTCTGTATTGCGCCGTGCGACTCGCGTTTATCCAGAAAATTGGCGCCTAGCCCTTTATTATGCGTTGCGCGTTGGCCGTGGTCCATATCCCAACAGGACCGAAGCTGCAAATGTGATGCGCAAGTATTTCGATAGTCCGGATACGACGATTCCTGATCATATCCGCACGATTTATCGCAGTTTTGAACTTGATTCCATGCAGACGGAAACGGCTCTTGAAACCGTTTTGAACGATGTGTTCCAGCCGCGCTTCAAAAAATTCCGCACTAGCTTTTATACGAAAATTCTCAGGCTTCTTGGATATAAGGGTTTAATCGAGGATTATAACAAGGACGAAAACTATCAGAAAGTCAAAGCCCTTGTCGATAACATGGTTGATGGAAAAATACCGCCTGTTGTCGTTTATAACCAGCTCCTCGCGATGAAAAGAGTCGAAACTCCTGTCGAGCCCAAGGCTGATACTACGGCTGCTACGACGACTGTGGATACAACTGTCGCCGACTCGACTATCGTTGAATAATTTGGCCAACTAAGTTCTGGCTACTTCTCGCACGTCTTTGCTTTTTTTGGCAGTCCCATGAGCTCGAATGCGGTTTTGCAGCGGGCGAATAGTTTTTTCGCTTCATCGGGCTCGGACTTTTCTAAGAACTTTGCGCGGTGGTAAAGAATGTTTGCGGTTGTGTAAGGTATGTTTGCTTCGACGGATTTGTCTTCTGCCCTGATATAAATGGAATCGGCATTACCGGATTTTTGCAAATCAGCTAAACGCGCTTCCGTCCAGAAATAAATTCCAGTATCGTTATCGGTGCTCTTGGCGACCATTTTGAGGGCCTCAGTTGCTTTTTCGCTGTTGTGGTTGCCGGCATAGGCAATGGCACATTCCGAGTAAAAGGCTCCTTGAAGTTGGTCGTCAATTTTGTCGAGATTTTTCGTGTTGGCACTTTCGCAGAGCGATACGGCTTCGGAGTAGTTCTCGGTGGCGTTTTTCAAAGCGATTTTTGATCTGAGGAGCATGGCTTTCGTGGGACGATTCAGTCCATCACTGTCGATGTTATACAAGAGTGAGTCAGCCATGTTGAAGTCGAGATTCTTGATACGAACTTGCCCCATTGCAATGAGAATGCGGACTTCAGAGTTCCTGTCGGCTTCTTTGCGGCTTGCGACGAGCGCGCGCTCCAGCTGCGAGTAACCTTTGGCAAATTTTCCGGCCTTCAACGATTTTTTTGCGCGGTCGGCAAGCTTCCCGGATTCCGTAGCGAACGAAGCCATGGTGCCGCTAAGGGCGAAGCATAGAGCAATTTTGATGGCTTTTTGAATTACCATAGCGTCTCCTCGACAAAGGGCACGGAATCATGCTTAGGAATATTGCTCTTGAAAAGCCACATTTGAGACATGCCGTTCATCAAGTCGTCTGCACTTTGCAACGTGTTTTCGGTCGTGTTTATAAAGTCTTGTAATCCGGTTGTCATTGCGCCGAAATCTGTAACAAGGTTGTCCACGCGGCCCACTGTAGAGTCCATGGAATTGAGGAGCGAGGTCACTTGGCCAGGCAACGGTTTGAATTCTTCAATCATATAGCCAACGTTGTTTGTCACTTCGTTGGCGCGGCTTACAAGTTGCGGAATGCCTGTTTTCATTGTATCCAACAGATTTGAGGTCTTGTACAAGACCTTCTTGCCGATGTACGTAATATCGTCAAGTCGGTACAATTGACGGTTTAGGTTGTCGTAGAGTGTGCGGGAGCCAAACAATGCGCCCATGGTCGTTCCCGTGTCGAGAGCCATTGCGACAAGGTTGTCGGCGGCATCGATAAGGCGGTTTACACGGCCCAAAAGTTCGTTTGCTGTTTCAATGACTGTTTCGATATCTTGGGCCGTGCCTGCGGGAAGTGAATCCCCATCTTTCAAAATACGGCCCTTGCTATTTTTGATGTCGATGTTGATCACGCGCGCCGAAATCAAGTTCTGGTCGCGGATGGCGTAAACTTTTGCACTATCAGTAATCAACGGCTGGAATTCCTGACGGATTGTAAATTCCATGAACACGCCTTTACCGTCAGTATTGATTTTCATATTTGTAATTTGACCAACATCTACGCCGCTAATCTGTACACGGGTTCCCGCTCTAAGGCCAAGGGCTTTTTCAAAAGTACTGTAGAGCTTGTATTCTTTGACCTTGATAACGCCAGATTCATTGAGGTAGTGGTAGAACACGAGCGAAAAAATCATGACGGCAACAGTGGTCACGACGCCGACCAAGAGGCCGGACATTTCCATCCAGTTGATCTGTTTTATCTTTTGAAATGCCATTACTGCCGTGAAATATAAATAGATTATATTATCAAATTGAATCTAATTGAAATTTTTTGAGGAAATATGGATTTTTTTGATTTTTTGAATACTGCTGTAACGCCGTACCATACGGTGAGTTGTTTAAAATCACACTTCGAGGCGAATTCTTTTACGAATTTTAGCGGTAAAATCGAAACGGGAACGGCTTATTTTGTGTGTCGTGGTGCCTCGATCATTGCGTTTCGCACGCCTAAAATGTGGGATGACACTTCGAAGTTCAAAATCGCACTTGCACATACGGATTTTCCAACGTTGAAGATTTCCCCGAATCCGGATTCTGTTTCGGCAGGCGTGTGTACGCTTCATACGGAGGTCTATGGTTCACCGCTCTATACGAGCTGGCTCGATCGGGATTTAGGTTATGCGGGAATGCTTGCTTATGTGGACGCGGCTGACGCTAAAACACTCAAGACGAAGTTGTTCCGTGGCGAGAAACTTTTTAGGATTCCGCAGTTGGCAGTTCACTTGAACCGCAACGTAAATCAGGATGGGCTCAAGGTGAATCCGCAAATAGATTTTAACGCATTATGGAGCGGGGCTTCGAGTCCGCGCTCAGCTGAAAGTGAAAAGAATTTGTTTGTAAAAACTCTTGAAAAAGAACTCCCAGCAGGTGCTCGTTTGATTGATTTTGATGTGCAGCTGTTCGATGCGCAACCTGCAAATCGGGGCGGTTTTAATGACGAGTGGATTTATTCGGGAAGGCTCGACAATTTGAGCAGTTGCCATGCTATTGCCGAAGCGATTGTAAGCGCGGACTCTGCTGAAAAAGATTGCCTTGTGGCGTGCTTCTTCAATAACGAAGAAGTCGGTTCGACAACCCGCGAAGGTGCCGCCGGCAATTTTTTGAAAAGTGTATTGGATGAAGTATTTGCAAAAATGCCCCATACCTCAAAGCGAGCCTGCGAGCGCCCCCATACCTCATACCTAGCGGAGTCCATTGCATTGTCTATTGACATGGCCCATGCCGAGCACCCGAACCATATGGAAAAGCACGAGCCGAATCATGCACCGTTGTTGGGCAAGGGCATTGTGCTCAAGGCGAATGCTCAAAAGCGCTATGCGAGCGACTTGATGAGTTCTGCACAACTTCGATTGCTCTGCGAACAGGCGGGAATCCCGCTCCAGGTGTTCGTTACGCGCAATGATATGCCGTGCGGCAGCACGGTCGGCCCGACGATTTCTGCAAATCTCGGAATCCCGACGGTCGATATCGGTGAACCCATGCTCAGCATGCACAGTATCCGCGAGATGATGGCCGCAAGCGACCATGCGGATATGATAAAGCTTGTGAAAACTTTGTATCAATAGCTATCGGGCTGTAGTGCTGTGGTAACCTCTAAAAATAGAGGTTGCTTTGCCTCATTTGCTCCGTCTGTAAAAGCCTGCCAAGGGCTGGTTCACGATAGCGCTTAGAGGGGAGTATTTTATTGCAAAGTAAATGACTGCGATGAGCGCGATAGAGAATAGGGTCATTGCAATTGCAAAAAGAATGTATTGAAAATCGCTTGCAGGTAACATGTGGATTTTTGCCCACCATTCAGGAAAAAGAATGGACCTGAAAATCGGGAATGCTACGATCTGATGGAATGGCAACAAGGCGAGGTTCATTTCAACGGGCTTTGCTAAAATCGGATTTGTGATTCCTCGGCAGAACAAGATGAAACCGAGAGAGCCAATAATCGCGTTGGGGAGTACGATGTAATAAGGCTTGTATATTCGTATGAACATTTCCAGATGATGGTGGGCTTCCTTGTAAACGTGCAGGCTGATAAAGTAAGTTGCGGTCATCAAGGCAATCCCGATAAGGAGAGCGTAGATGCGGTTCTTTGTGACAAAGTTGTATAGCCCCGAAAGCTTTTGGTGGCGGAATGCGAATCCTGCATAAGTAAAAATCGTTCCGAATAAAGCGGCGTCAAAATTCCAAACTAATGCAACGTTGTGGAAGTTGTTGAAGAGGATCCCGATTCCGAGCAGTAGAAGCGAACAAACTCCCATTAGGGAGAGCCGCCCTCTGGAGAGTCGATGGAATCCAAAAAGAATGATGTCGGTAAAGAACAGTGCCGGCAAGAACCAAAGGGCAAAAGTCCTTATTTGATTAATGACATTTGCGGTCCCTTTCAGTACAAAATGGTCGGGAATGGGCTGGTTTAATAGGTTTTTAATGAGCAAATCGAAAAGAACGGTTAAAAAGCCGAGCCCAAGCATGGGCACGATGTAGCGCTTTAGCTTCTTTACGAGAAAATCGCCAAAAGTTTGGTTTTCAACTTTTAATGTCATCCCGTTTAGGATGAAAAAAACGGGCAGATGAAATGAAAAAACAAAGGCGACAAAATCGCATTCCTTGATCCCGTGTGTAAAAACAACTAGAATCATGGCGAGAAATTTGGCGACGTCGATATATTCGATTCTTTTGGGCATTGTATGGAATTGTTGAGGGTGTTTTGTAAAAATAGAATTTTTGTAAACAATCAATTGCTTAAAATGAAAATTAATAATCAATAACTATCGACTAAAATAATGGACTTAATGAAACATGTTGTGTGTTATATGCAACATATAGAACGAAATAATTGCTATTTCTGCTTGCAATTAAACTGTTGTTGTCGAAAATTGTTATTATTACACTCATGCAAAATGAGTCTTTTGTTGGACGGCTTTGGAGAAGGATGCCTCGTAGTTCGCTATTGGGGCAAATTGTGCGGTACCTGGTGACAGGAGGCCTTGCCTTTGTGGTGGATTTTGGGCTTTTTGCACTTTGTCTTTATAAGTTCGGGTGGCATTACCTGCTTGCAAACCTTGCGGGATTGATTGCTGGGCTTGTGCTTAATTATGCCTTGAGCATTGCTTGGGTCTTTTCTGAATGTAAACGCGTTCTCGAAAATAGGAAAACTGCCGAATTCGGTATATTTGCCGTGGTCGGTTTTGCTGGAGTCGGGATCAATCAGCTGCTTATGTTCTTGATGGTCGGACGCCTTGAATGGAATGAAATGTTTTCTAAGATGGTAGCCGCAATCTTGGTGCTGATGTGGAATTTTGGTGCTCGAAAATTGATGCTTTTCCGCGATCGGAAAAGCGCTTAAAAATTGGAATGAATAGGAAGGATAAAATAATTATGGAAAATGACTTTAAGAAAATAGCTGTCATTGCTGGTGCAGGTCCTGCGGGCTTGACGGCTGCTCTTGAACTTTTGCGTACCACGGATGTGAAGCCTGTGATTTTTGAAGCGGAAAATGTCATTGGCGGTATTTCGCGCACGGCTCGTTACAATGGCAACCGCATGGATATTGGCGGTCATAGATTTTTTAGCAAGAGCGATACGGTGATGGATTGGTGGCAGGGTATTCTGCCACTGCAAGGTGTTGCAAGTAAGGACGATTTGGCCATTGGTCGTAATGTTCCACTGGTGGAAGGTGGCCCAGATCCTGAAAAGACGGACTACGTGATGCTTTGCCGCAGCCGCCTTTCGCGCATTTTATTTTTGCGCAAGTTGTTCAATTATCCGATTAGCTTGAACGGCGATACGATTCGCAACCTTGGTCTTTGGCGCATGTTCAAGATTGGCATGAGTTATATCAAGGTACAGCTTCTCCCGGCTCGCAAGGAAAACAGCCTCGAAGATTTCATGATCAACCGTTTTGGCGTGGAACTTTACCGCACGTTCTTCCGCGATTACACCGAAAAGGTGTGGGGTGTTCCGTGTAGTAAGATTAGCCCCGACTGGGGCGGCCAGCGCATCAAGGGACTTTCGATTACCAAGACCGTGGTGCATGCGATTAAGCAGATTTTTGCCGGCAAGAAGAATGCCGAGTCCGGCGCAGCAAATGGTGCGGATATTCGCCAGAAGGACACCGAAACAAGTCTCATTGGTCAATTCCTTTATCCGAAATATGGACCGGGCCAGCTATGGGAAACTGTTGCCGAAAAGGTGCAGGAAAAGGGTGGCGAAATTCATATGAACGCAAAAGTCGTGGGCGTAAACCGCGAAGGAAACCGCGTCGTGAGTGTCGATGTGGAAAGCAGTACTGCAGATGGCTCTGTTTCTACCGAAACAGTTCCTTGCGATTATTTCCTCTCGACGATGCCGGTGAAGGAACTTGTTGCAGCAATGGATAACGAAAAAACGCCTGTGCCAGCCGACGTGCGCCGCGTCTCCGATGGCCTTGTCTATCGCGACTTTATCACGGTGGGTCTTTTGCTCGACAAATTGCTCATCAAGAATCCTGCAAAGCCGGGCACTCCTGAAAGCAAACTCAAGTTTGTTGCCGATAACTGGATTTATGTGCAGGAATCCGACGTGAAGCTTGGCCGCATCCAGATTTTCAACAACTGGAGCCCGTACCTCGTTGCAGACCCTGAAAAGGTGTGGATCGGTCTTGAATACTTTGCAACTGAAGGCGACGAAATGTGGAGCATGCCGGATGCGGACTTTATCAAGTTTGCCATCGCGGAACTCGACAAGATTGACGTGGCTCGCCCTGATGATGTGCGTGATTCCGTGGTGTTCCATATCAAGAAAGCATACCCCGCTTATTTCGGTACTTACGGCGAATTCGGTAAGGTTCGCGAGTATGTTGATCCCATCGAAAATCTGTTCTTGATGGGACGTAATGGTATGCACAAGTACAACAACATGGACCACAGTATGCTCGCTGCCATGGAAGTGGTAAAGTGCATCCGTGAAAATTCTACGGACAAGACAGCTCTTTGGAACGTCAATAGCGAAGAAGAATACCACGAAGGAAAGAAGTAATGCGAAAATTTTTGAAGCGTGAAGTCTTCCTTGTTTTGGGGATGACTCTTTTTGCCATTCTCTCGTACGCCTTTAATCCGGAAATCAAGAATGTCGTATTGCATCGTCAAGGAACGGATACTGCAACGGCTATGCCGGTGAGCATTCCAATGAATTCTGGGGAAATTTTTTCCATTGATATGGATGTCTCTGCAGGTTTTGCGAGCGACTTTGTTTTGAACATTCATCCAGATGATTGTGTTACAGATCTTGTTGTAAATGGAGTCCGTCTTCCGTTTCAAAACTATTCAGGGTATTGCAACTGGAATCAGGGATTCGTACTGAGTAAAGCAGAAATTGTGAAAAATTTAGGGAAAGATACCTCTGAATTTCACTTTCAGATGTCGTTGAGAAATGGCGGAGGACTTGGCGGGGCCACTGCGGTTGTTGATGGCGGCGGCATTATGTTGGCTTTATTCTCGGTGCTGTTCTTTGTTCTGCTTGCTGTATTTGTTTTTTCTGTTGGTATGCGGTTCAAAATCAGACGCCGTTTGCTTTTGTTTTTCCTGATTGGGCTTCTGTTGCGTATCGGCTATACTGATGAAACGTTTTTTGACAAACGCGGACATGATGTGGGCGGACATGTGCATTACATGAAAATCATTGCAGAAGAAAACCGTATTCCTGCATCGAATGAATGTTGGACTTGCTATCATCCGCCGGTTTATTTTGTCTTGAGTGCTGGCGTGTGGAAAATGGCAAATCTTATGCATTGGTTCCCGCAAAATGCAGTCAAGTGGTTTGATTTCCTTGTCTCACTTGTGGCGCTAGGCTTTGGACTGGCGTGCCTTGCGAATATTTTGAGTGGCGCCTCGCTTTCGGCGGCGGCGTTGCTGTGGTGCGTGTGGCCAAGTTTTGTCCTTGCATCTCCACGGTTGGGTAACGATGTCCTCTTTTACGCGATGCATGCAGTTGCCTTGTGGGGATGCTTAAAATACATTCGTACAAATTACGGAAAGTATTTCATTGTTGCTGTTGTTGCTGCATTTATTGCTTACTGGACAAAGTCAACCGCTGTGGTGACTTTTGGCGTTCTCGGCTTGACTTTCGTAATGCAATTCTGCAAGCATCCGCGTTTGTGGAGCCGTTCGGAACGTGTTGCTGCCGGGATTTTTGTTGCTGCTGCAATTACAGTGGCGTATGTCGCGTTGACTCATGATGTGGTCGGAAATGCAGGTGGCAATGATAATACGGTTCTTGTGCGCAATGTTCCAGGAAATTTCTTTTTCTTTGACTTGCAAACATTTTTGACAAAGCCATATACAGACCCGTGGCATGATGAATTGGGCCGTCAGTATTTCTGGAATTACCTTGCAAAAACATCTTTGTTCGGTGAATTTAAACTGTTGGAAACTTCCAAAGGAATTGCGCTTGCGTCGATTATAAGTACTTGTTTTGTCGTGTTGCTTGGCTTTGGCCTTCGTGGCTTATGGATATCTCGTTGGAATAAAGTTCAGGTTTTAATCGCTGTTCAGGCTTTCCTTTTCTTTGCGGCGATGATTACGCTTCGTCTGAAATATCCGTTCTCTTGCAGCAATGATTTCCGTTACATTGTGCCTGTGCTCTTGAGTTGCTTGCCGTGGGTCGGTGTTGGCTTTTGTAACGGTGACGCCTCGTCAAAACTTAAAGTATGCGGTTGGAGTGTCACATTGTTATTTGCGGTGTGCAGTGCTATTCTTTTGATGAGTTTATAGTATGTTCTTGTACAAATATCGAAATAATCTGAAACTGTTCGTTTTCTGGGGCATCGTTTGCGTGCTTGCCAATGTCATTTGTTCTGCGGGATCTGCTTACGATGGAGACCAGAGCTTTTGGGTTGGCTGGACGCGACAGCTGATTGATGGCGGTTTTGGCGGATTCAAAGGTAATTATCCTCCTCTTTATGTTTTTTGGCTTTGGATTGTGGCGCAGGTACATTCCATATTTGGACTTGTCGTTGATAAGACTTTCTTCTTGAAGTTCATTTGCCTTTGGCCTGTGTTCTTTGCGCATTTATTCCTTGTGGATTGGTCTTGCCGCATTTCGGAAAAGTTTAATTATCCAGAGTGGAAAAAACATCTATTGCTAGCCTTTGTTGCCTTGAATCCTGCGTTGCTGATGAATGGCCCTATTTGGGGGCAAGTGGATTTATTCCCGGTTGTACTTGCATCGCTTGCGATTTACTGCTTATGCCGTCCGCGTTATGTGTTCCTCGCATCGATGTTGTATGTGCTCTCTTTGCTTTCGAAATTCCAGATGATTGCGTTCTTGCCTATTTTTGGCGGTCTCTTTATTCGCAACTGGAAAAAATCCTGGAAAGGGTTGCCGCTTGCTGTTGTTGGCGCTGTTTTGGTTTTATTGCCCTTTGCTATTGGTGGCAATCTGTTCTCAATTCTTTCGAATGCTTATGTGCAGACGACGAATCAATATCCGTATGCAACGTTTAACGCAGCGAATTTGTGGAATCTTCTTGCTGGGAATGTCGCTCCGGACAACGTCCCCATTTGGGGTGTAAATTCTGACGGTCTTGGTTTCTTGTTGAAACCTGCGGTTTTGGGAAAGTTGCTTTTTATTTTGATTTCTGTTTTTACATTGATAAAATCTTTTCTTTGCAAGAATGCTCGAACGGCGTTTGCACTTTGTTCGTTAAATGGCCTTGCTTTTTTTGTGCTTTTGCCAGGAATGCACGAACGTTACTTGCTCTACGCTGTACCTATGGTTCTTTGCTGGCTTATGCTGGACATGCGTCATGGTGGAATTCCGGCGTTGTTTATAACGACTGTCGCTACGTTGAATGTGAATCTGATTAATCCGTTCCGTGGATCGGGCGTGTGGACGTTTGTTTCGTTAATGGGATGCCTGACGCTCATTGCATTGCTTTTTGCCTTGGCTATGCCCAAAACGGTAGATGAGGTTATTTGTCGTTTAAGGCGGATTGATTTTCCGGCTTGGCTTCCATACGCGTTGTTGTCGGCAATCCTCTTGATTGAATGTGGTAATCTTGCTTATCAAAATCGTCCTGTTGCAATGCCTAAGGACGATAACATTGTTCTTTTGACGGACTTGAAACGGCTGAAAGCGAACCAAACTTTTAAATTTCCAAAATTGAACGTGTCGGTCGATGATCATTCACTCACTGTCGGAAGTAGAATCTATAAGATTGGCATAGGCGCTCATGCGCCATCGAGCATTGTTTATGAACTTCCTGAAAATGCAGACTCGCTGTTTATCGGTGCAGGTGTTGATAATGAATGCTACGAAGAAGGTAGTGCAAAGTTTATAATAAACGTTGATGGAAAGCTTGCTTGGCAAAGTGATCTGATGCGAGGACGTTCTGGCGCTGTTTTTGCTAAAGTTTCCGTGCAAAATGCATCGCAGGTGGAACTTGTAACGGATCCAGATGGAACGAACAATTGCGATCATACTGATTGGCTGTTGCCTTATATAAAATTAAAATAAATGAAACTGGGTGCTCTCGTGAAGTATTTGAAAATTCCTGAACTTATTGCTGCGTTGTGTTTCTCGTTGTTTCTGACAATGGGTTATCTAAGCAGGATTTCCATTGATAATGTGACTTTTACGCAGTACGGAAAATCTGAAACAATTTCGCTTCCGCTTGCTCGGGATATTGCGGTCAATCAGCCGTTTTTTATGGATTTCGATGTCGCTAGTCCATATAATTTTGCATACGATGTGTGGATTATTCCAGACGATTGCGCGGATGAAATTACGATAGGTTCAAAGTCGATAGACTTGTCGAACGTCAGAAATCGTTGCAATTTTGCAAGCGGGTTTACACTTGCTAATAAAGAACTTGCTCCGTATAGGCAAAGTGGAAAAACGCATTATACCGTGAAATTGCACAATGGCGGTGGTCCGGGCGGATTCATGGTTTTTGTAAAGATGAATTCAATTGTTGGCTGGTTGATTAATATTCTAGCCATTGTTTCATTTGCGATGTTCTTTGTTGTTCTTGCTCGCCGTTTCCACTTCGGTAAAGCGTTGCTGGTGCTGTTCTTTTTAGGAATTATTTTCCGTACTTTCTTTTTTACGATGATGCCGTACAAAGTTTTTTCGATGGATGTGGAAGGCCATATTTCGTATGTGCAGTACATTATTGAAAAACATGATATTCCAAGTACTCGTGATTGTTGGTCATGCTATCATCCTCCTGTGTATTATATGGCGGCGGCGCCGTTTTACGTGCTTGGAGAAACTTTAGGCATGCCGGGGACTACGGGGTTGCAAAGCTTCAGTCTGCTTATTGCGGTTCTGACAACATTCTTTGGTCTCTTGTTCCTGCAGAATGTTTTACAAGGCCGTGCATTGATTTTATCGTCGGCGCTTTGGATATTTTGGCCGCTGATGATAATGGTTACTCCACGTATTGGAAATGACCAGTTATTTTATTTATTGCATGTTCTGTGCATGTGGGCTGGAATCGGTTACTTTAAAAAGGGTTTTGGTCGGTACCTGATTGTTGCGGTTGTGTCTGCTGCTTTGGCTCTGTGGACTAAATCTACGGGAGCAGTTTCTATCGGAATGGTTTTTGTATTTATTGTGGGACGGTTCTTTACCGCAGATGGATTCCGTAAACCGTCAAAGTCCGAAGTCGCAGCGTGGATTATGTTTGTTTTTGTTGCTGTAGCTTTTGTTGTGCAAAAGATGCTCGGTGGTGAACTTGTCGGAAATGCTGGGGCGTTGAATTCTGCGATGAAGGTTCCCAATGAGGCATATAATTATCTGTTCTTTGATTTACGCAATTTCTTGGAAAATCCATTCACTCATGGTTGGGACAGTTCTATGGGTCGAGATTATTTCTGGAATTATGCTCTTAAGACTTCACTTTTTGGTGAATGGACCATGTTGCAGACTCCTGCGGGCCGATTGGTGGCGACGATTGTGAGCGTGTTGCTGCTTGGAATTATCGTGTATGCCGTTCGAGGTTTTTGGAAAACTCGACTTGGCTTTGTCCACTGGATTTTGTTGCTGCAGGGGATCGCTTTCATTGCGGCTTTGATGGCCTTGAGAATTAAGTATCCATTTGCGTGCAGTAGCGATTTCAGGTACATTTTGCCGGTGCTTTTGAGCTTTACGCCATTTGTGGCGTGGGGAGTCACGTTGAACGAATCTTCGGCCAAATGGAAGGTTGTTGGTTACACCTTGGTTCTTGGGTTTATTGCAAGCAGTGCCGCCTTATATATAATGGTGATGTAGGCGCTCAATCCAGGCAAAGGCATTGTTTTTTGCAGGAATCTTTTTGTATATTCTCGCTGTATAGAAAATTAATTGTTGAAGCTTAGGGTTGTTTTGCCCTAACAGAATCGATGATAAACTGAAGGAATTAAATGCGTTTTTTTTGTTCATTGATGATGCTTATGGCTGTGGCGGTTTTTGCACGGCCCATTAACGATGGCAATAAGTTGTATGCCGCTGGCGACTATGCCGGTGCACTTGAAAAATATATGAAGGCCCGCGAGGCAGAGCCTGCAAATCCGCTTCTGTTCTACAATATCGGGACATGCCAGTACAAGCTCGGGAATCTCGAAGAAGCCAAGAAGGAACTTGAAAGCGCCGTGCGCATGCCGGACAAGGCGATGGCCGCGAAGGCTGCCTACAATTTGGCGAATACGCATTTCCGTGTTGGCGAAAAGGCTCAAGAACCGAGTGCTCGCATTGCCGCTTGGCGCGAGTCTGTCGCTTACCTGAAAAAGGCGATTGACCTCGACAACGATTTCGAAAACGCGAAGAAGAACGTGGAAATTGTCCAGCGCAAACTCAAGGAAGAGCTCGACAAGCAAAAAGAAAACAAGGACCAGAATCAGGACCAGAACGACCAGAAACAACCTCCGCTGAGCGAAAAGGCAAAGCAGGTCTTGGCTCGTGCACTCCAACTTTGCAAGGATGGCAAGTATGCCGAAGGCAAGCAGATGCTCGAAAACTTGATTGCCGAAGATGAAACCGCAAGTCAGTTGAGCGGTCATGTGCAGCGCATTGACGACGTTATCGAAATTAAAGCTGGCCGTAAGCCCAAGACGAAGATTGACGCCAGCAACACCGACAACGATTTGGAGGTGATCTAATGGCTATGCTGAGACGAAAGACGAAAGACGAGAGACGAGAGAATCGTGTCATCCTGAGCGGAGCCGAAGGATCCAGAAAGTTGTCACCTTGGAGCGTAGCGATAGGGACCATGATGTTGTTGTCTGTCGCAGCGTTTGCGGCTCCGAAGTCGGCGTCTGCTTATTATGGCGATGCTGCGTTCCAGTACATTGAAAACCGCTTGCCGACAGCGGAAATTACTTGCAACGAAGGCTTGCAATATTATCCGAACGATCAAAAATTGCAGATGCTCCTCGACCGCATTCACGAAGCGAAGGACGAGCAGAAAAACGAAAACAAGAAGAACGATCCTAAGAACGACCAGAACCAAAACGATCAAAATCAGGACCAGAATCAAGACAAGCAAAACCAGGATCAAAATAAAGATCAACAAAATCAACAGAACCAGGATCAGAACCAAAATCAGAATAATGACCAAGGTTCATCCAGTTCTCAAAATGACCAGAATCAGGATAAGCAGGATCAAGGTCAGAATGGTGGTCAGTCTAGCAGTAGCCAAGGTGGGCAAAGCTCCGACAGCAATGGTGGGGCAGGTGAACAGCCTCAACAGCCGGAACAGTCCGAAGGTAATTCCAGCGACAGCAACGGCTCAGATCAAGAACAACCGCAACCGCTCCAGCCGGGTGAACTGACTCCTGAAGAGGCCGCACAGTTGCTTAAAGATTTTGACGAACAAAACGGCGAACGCAAACCATGGAAACCCGTCCGCGGCCAAGCCCGCCCCGCCAAAGACTGGTAAGCCGAGAGTCGCGGCGATTGAGCTTTGCTCAAATCGCCATGACCGAGGCGCAATGAATAAAAAATCCTCATTTTGCTTGTATAAATATCAAAATTATTGTACATTGGTAAGGACAATTTATTAAAGAGGAAAATATGAAAAAGCTTCTGGCTCTCCTTCCTGCGGCAACCTTTGCACTGACCGCTTGCACATCGTCATCTGATGATGGTGTTTCGGCCCCGCCTCCTGTTTCGCTCCCGACGGACTACATTGTTGCGCAGATGGGCGAATTCGATTATGATTCTGATGGAAATTTGACAATCACTAAAGGTTCTTGTGAGGCCTATGCAAACGAAGCTTCGTGGAAGACCGTAGAAACGCGAGGCTCCATAGCGAAAGTAGATAATGATAACGCTCAAATTAATTTGGGTGAAGGAGCTGGCGCTCAAGCTTATAATTTCAAGGCTATTGCAGGAGAACAGTTCCCGAATGGTAGCTTCTATAAGACTTCGGCTTTAAGCGATGCCCTTATTGAAGGTGTGATTCTCGAAGACCCGTATTACAGCGATGTTTATTATATTAATACGCAGTGCTTCTTCCAGAATTTTGGCGAAATGCAAGAAACTATGGCTGAAATCGCCAAGGTCCCGAAGTCTTCCGTTACGATGGATTGCGACAAGGTTAGCATTCAGGGACTTGAAATGAAGTATGTCTCCCATGAGAAGGATGCTGTCAAATATACGCTTTCTTATGCGGGTAAGACTTGCGATGTCGATCATAAGTTCCTTTACTCATTTGATAAAGATGATTGCACTAAGGCCTTTAAGAATTATCAGCAAGAATTTGAAAATGGCGAAACGGAAGACGCCTTTGATTTCGAACGCCACGATCAAGACATTCACGCTTCGGCAGAATGCTTTGATGTGTTGAGTGATTTCCACGATGCAACAGGCCTTGCCAAGAGCGGTGCTGCATCGACGATTGGCGAAAAGCAAATCAAGGATATTCTCCGTGCTGTGGGTGCTCGTCTCCGCGGCCGCAAATAATCTCCAACAATCGAGTAATGTTAAATGCACTCCGCAATTGCGGAGTGTTTTTTTAATTAGCGGACTATTGGTGCTCGTGTCGTTAATGCTGGTTGATTGATTTTTGCGTGTATAGGGAAAAAACGATGATAATTTGCTCGCTTTGTTTTTTATTTGCATTTTTGGTATTGAAAAATGCCATTTTTGCTTTGTGTAGCGAATTTTTGTGTAAAACAATTTTTGAAATTGATATATATTTATAATCAACTCACCCAAAAACGGCTGGGAGCATCTATATGAATTTTGATCAATTACTGTCGAACCACAGGGGTAAGGCTTGTATTATTTCTGTTGAATATTTCCCAGATGGATCGTATGGGAATATTCGCGTTGTTGCTGGTAACAAGGCTCATTGTGCCGACATCGAAGCCCTAACCCATCAGCCGTTTGTTCCGGGATGCCCTTACGAGGCTTGCTTCCCGAAGAATCCGAATTTTGAAGATCACTGCTACCACTGTGCGCGTGAAGGCAAGCCAATACATGCTTATGTGAATCTTTACATGATGAACCTGTGGCTTAACATGTTCCTGTTGCCGCTGGATTCTGATAAAGAAAATGTCGGTTATTGCTTTTATTGCTACGATGTTGCCCCCAAGGCAGACTCTTCTGCGATGGCAGACCTTTCTGCAGAAACGGCGTCGGATGTGCTGAAGGCTTGCATCAAACTACGTGGCTCGGATGATATCAGGCAGGCGTTCCAAGATGTTATTGGAGATATCCGTGAAATTTGTGGTTCTGATCATTGCTGCATTATGCTTGTGGATAATGAAAAGAAAATTTGTACAAATTTTGCAGAATCGATTCGCCCT
>JAEEGL015154712.1_pt1 | contig 16599 bp, 11 predicted proteins | sample 9134231 | NCBI WGS metagenome assembly JAEEGL01 (sample SAMN16246548, study PRJNA631951) | gut metagenome | biome: gut microbiome; feature: rumen; material: fiber-attached | host: Bos | place: Iran: Karaj | collected 2018-10 | reverse complement strand
ATACCTCCTACCACATCATAGCATGCAACTCCTACAACTGGAACAACCAAAATTATACGGAAAGTGGCACCTACACTTACGACCACTCACAGCCAGGCTCTCCCTGCACCAACACCGACACACTCTATCTTACAATCAACAACAGCACACACAATGCATACAACCAAGATGCCTGCGAAAACTATACATGGCACGACAGCACCTATACCGAGACTGGCACATTCACATACAATTACATCAACACTGATAACTGCCCCAGTTCAGACACTCTACACCTGACAATCAGTAACCACAACGATACCTCCTTCTACATCACAGCCTGCGACTCATACAACTGGAACGGACAAGACCACACAGAAAGCGGCATATACACTTATAACCATTCTCAGCCAGGCTCTCCCTGCACAAACACCGACACCCTCTATCTCACAATCAACAACAGCACTCACAATGCCTACAACCAAGATGCCTGCGAAAACTATATATGGCACGACAGCACTTATACTGAGACAGGCACTTACACATACAACTACCTCAACACCGACAACTGTCCCAGCACAGACACCTTGCACCTGACAATCAGCAACCACAATGATACCTCCTACTACATCACATCCTGCGACTCCTACAACTGGAACAATCAAGACTACACAGAAAGCGGCATCTATACCTACGACCATTCCCAGCCAGGCTCTCCCTGCACAAACATCGACACCCTCTACCTAACACTACTTCATAGTTCATATCATAATGACACCTTAATCATCTGCAACCAATTCACATGGCATGACTCCATCTATACAACAAGCACTTCCGCTACATACATTGACCAAAATGCCGCAGGATGCGACAGCATTGATACTCTGCATTTGACCATATTACACAATTCATTCCACACTGACACCCAAAGCGTCTGTAACCAATATACATGGTACGACTCCACCTATACAACCAGTACCCGTGCTACACATATAGGGCAAAACTCAGAAGGTTGTGACAGTATAGAAACACTGCAATTATACATTAGATATAGCACGAACCTTACCGACACAAAAACCGCCTGCAACAGCTACCTCTGGCACGACACAGCCTACAACCATTCCGGCTGCTACACCTACAACTATACCAACACCGACAACTGTCCCAGCACCGACACACTCATCCTCACAATCAACAAAAATGACACAATAACAGAAAACCACATCGCCTGCGACACTTTCCTATGGACTGCCAACGACAGCCTCTACCGCTCATCAACCACCGACACCCTTTTACTCACAAACCAATGGCAATGCGACTCCATATTAATCCTTAACCTCACCATCCACCCCACCTATATCAAAGACACTATAATCGAAAATTGCGACCAAATAGAATGGGAAGGCATTACATACACTTCCGACACCGTCATAAGTCAACAATTCCTCACAAATGAAGGTTGTGATTCAATTGAATCCATCCATTTGCACATCATCCCTTCACCCGTTGCCATCATGAGGCTCTCTTCCGACCATCTCACAGCAGACCATCTCATCTTGCTCGCCATGGATGCCACATCAGGACCCCACCTAACAGAATGGTGGATAAACAACCATTGGTATGATACCACAAGCAACATCAACTACTATGCCAATCTACAAGACGACAGCGTTTCAATCATGCTTATTGTATACAACGAAACCTGTTCCGACACAACTACAAGCACCATTCCCATCCTTCATGAAGAACTATTCATACCCAACATATTCGCCCCAGATGCTGATAACAGCGACAACAACCGATTCCGTGTCTATGGTACAGGCATCACCTCTTTCGAAATCACCATCTACAACCGGAACGGAGCCAAAGTCTTCCACTCCACCGATATCAACCAAGGCTGGGACGGCTCACTCAATGGAAAGCCATGCCCACAAAGTGCCTACATCTACCGAATCCGCTATGCCACAATTTCGCATCCCCAAGAACCCAAGGCCCTAAACGGAAGCGTAGTACTATTGAGATAAAAGCCATACTACAGACAAGACCCGCCGAAATACAATAAACCTAAAAAAAGTTGATAAATCATTTTTTTTTCGTACTTTTGCAATTTAAATAAAAACAAAAAGAACATTGACAACAACGGCAACCGACTCTATCGCCGGCAGACCTCTTTCAAGGTCTGCGGGAGGAAAGTCCGGGCAACACGAGCCGCCATACTTCCTAACGGGAAGGCAGCAGGAAGGAAAGAGTCCTGCTGACAGAAAGTGCCACAGAAAGACAAACCGCCTGTCCTTTTTCAGGCAAGGGTGCAAGCGCGAGGTAAGAGCTCACGACGGGAGACAGTGATGTCTCCCGATGGTAAACCTTATGGGTTGAAAGACCAAATATACCGACAACACAGGGCTGGCTCGCCCTTTGTCGGGGGGTAGGTTGATAGAGGCCGTCGGCGACGACGGCAGTAGATTGATGATAGAGACCGTCTGCAAAGATGGTTACAGAACCCGGCTTATGAGGTTGCCGTTTTTTTTATTATAGACATGAAACAGAAACTGAAATACACATTACTGGCATTGGCAACGGGATGCTTTCTCGCCACCGCCTGCATTCACCAAGGCAACTTAGTAGGCGTTCCCGCCACATTGATGCAGTACCAACACAAACCCACCGAAGCCAAACTTCTGGCTTTGGCCAAATCCTATGCCGAAGCCATCAACCAGAACCTTGAACAGCAAGCCCCCTGTCCGGGTCAATATGCCGACTACGGCATCGCGTTAGCCAAACTGGGATGCTTTGAACAAGCCAACATCATGTTCAACAACGAAAAAATGCTCTTCCCGAACAGCTCGCTTTATATCGACATGCTCAAGCAAACCCTTACACCGCTTCAAAGCGCCGACAACCATTTCGACACCTCGCGCATCGACCTCCACACTCTCGACACCATCCCCATCACCTACACCCCCGAGGAAGAAGCCCTGCGCCGTCAGCAAGCCGACGACCCCGAATTCAAACGTATGCTAAAAGAGCAAGCCAAAGAGGAGCGGGAACGCCAAGCTGAAGCCAAAAGGAAAGCCAAAAAAGCCGAGACCGAAGCACGTGAAGCCCGTAGGCAAGCCGAACGCGAAGCACTGCAGGCACAACGCCAAGCCGAAAAAGAAGCTCGCGAAGCCCAACGCCAAGCCGAAAAAGAAGCCCGTCAAGCCCAGAAAGCCCTTCAAGACAGCATCTCCCGTGCTCAGAAACAAACAATCAACAAGTAGCCCCACATCCTGCCATGCACAAAATAAAGTTCATACTCCCGTTCATCACCCTCACTCTGCTCCTTTCGTGCAAGAGCGAGAAAAAAGTCACTGCCTACAACGACCTGTACCAAGAAAAGCCTGTGAGCATCCTAATTGCTCCTGTCCAGGACAATGCCAAGCGCATCAACCCCAAAACCACACAAGACGAAATAATTAATGAAGAATTGACCGAGGCTGCCCATTTCATGAGGCAGACCCTCTCCATCCCCTTGGCAAGCCAAGGATACTACCCCACCGCACCACTTACCTCCGACATCATACTCCAAAAAATAGGCAAAGACTATCGCCAGTTGATGCTCGACAACATCAAAGACCTCTACACCTCCTACGGCATCGATGCCGTGTTGCTGGTAGCCATACACAAATGGCAGCAACCCGAAGTCAACGAAATTGTCGTCTATGCCGAATACACGCTCCGATCCACCAAAAGCGGACTCGAATTGATGCACACTTGGGTTCGTGGCAGCAAAATACAGCCTGTCGACGTAAAAGGTGACCCCATAGAGCTGACCACCGACAACGAATTCATGAAACTCAACCAACTGGATAGCCGTTTGGCACACAAATGCATTCTGTTGCAACAAATGAGCGACTTTGCCCTTCGCAACATCCCCACCAGTGTCAGCCGCTGGCATTTCCAACACGACCAATACATCTCCTCCAATCCTGTCTTCTATAGTTTCACCATCAACCCCGACGGCAGTTTGGAGCGTTCTCAATATTCCGAAGACGCTTTTGGCAATGAATGTTTCACAGATTGAATTATCGCTGACTCCTGCCCTCTACGACTGGCGTACCATCAAAGAGAGGCACACCACCGTGGCTGTAGACATACTGCGGGCCACCACAGCAATCTGTGCAGCCTTCTTTGCTGGCGCTAAAGAAATAGTTCCCCTCGACAGCCTCGAACCCCTTGAAGCTTACCATGCCCAAGGCTACCTGCGTGCTGCCGAACGCGGCGGGAAGAAAATAGGCGATGCCGAATATGGCAACTCCCCAACCGAATACCTCTCAAGCAACCTACACGGCAAACGAATGGCATACAGCACCACCAATGGCACCGTATCCATACTCCGTGGCAGCGATGCTGAAAGAACATTGGTAGGATGCTTTGCCAATATCGACACTCTTACACATCTTCTCATCGACAAACCCCAGGACTTGGTCATCCTTTGCAGTGGCTGGAAAAACGACTTCTCTGTTGAAGACACCCTCTTTGCCGGAGCCCTTTGTCGCCGACTCATCGACAGCGGCAAATACAACAGCAAAAACGATGCCGTAATGATGGCCATGACACTTTGGGACTCCTGCAACAACGACCCCTACTCCTACTGCATCCGCCATGCCAGCCATGTGCAACGCCTTATCGGATTCGGTGCCGAGCAAGACATCCTCTTTGCTTTCAAGCAAAACACCTGTCCTGTTGTCCCTTGGCTAATCAACGGCACTCTCACCCTGAATTAACACCATGAAACTGTCATTCCATACCCTATTAACAGCGTTCCTGTTGCTCCCAGCCCTTCTTCATGCCCAAGGCAGGGACTCTCTCACCTGTGGATATGACCATTCTTTTCAATGGGGCCAAACCATTGCACCAGCACTACTTGTTACCGGAGGCAGTTTAATAACTTTCACCCCAAGTCTGAAAGAAAACATCGACATCAATCTGCGCAACTGTCTGCAACAAGACGGCCATCCACGTTATGAGATAGAGAACTACCTGCAGTATGCACCCATCTCCTCGGTAGTCCTCCTTAAAGCCTGTGGTCTGAAAAGCCGCCACAACTGGCGCGACATGGTAAACCTGGGAGCAGGAAGCGCCCTGTTCTGCATTGCTTTCACAAACAGCCTGAAATACACCATCGGCAAAGAACGTCCCTATCCTGGTGTATTCAACAGTTTCCCGTCAGGCCACACAATGACAGCCTTCTTCGGTGCCGAAATGCTGCGAAGGGAATATGGCGAAGAATACCCCGGCATTGCAGTTGCCGGTTATGCTGTGGCCACTGGTGTAGGATTGTTGCGCATGTACAACAACCGCCATTGGGCCAGCGACGTGCTTGCCGGTGCGGGACTGGGCATCCTCAGCACATCCATCATGTATTGGCTGGCTCCCTACCTGCGCTTTTAGCTCCAATCCTATCGGCCATGCAACCAATTGCACACATTGAGAGCTGTTTCCCCACAAAATTCGGCATCCCCCGACAAGCAGGCATTGTCGACACTCCCGCGCGCATTGTTTTTGAGCCGCCCTACCGCATTGCCGATGCTCTGCGGGGACTGGAAGACTTCGATTACATTTGGCTCATCTGGGTCTTCAGCCAATCCGAAGGTCATAATTGGTCGCCGACTGTACGTCCTCCGCGCCTTGGAGGCAACCGGCGCATGGGCGTCTTCGCAACCCGCAGTCCATTCCGTCCCAACCCCATCGGGCTTTCCTCTGTGAGGCTTCTCAGCATCGAAACCGACCCTCAATTGGGGCCGGTACTGAATATTTCCGGAGCCGACCTGATGGACGGCACACCCATACTCGACATCAAGCCCTATCTGCCCTACACCGATAGTCATCCACAAGCACGTAGCGGATTTGCACCCACAGCCGCCGACACACTTCTTCATGTGGAATATAATCCCGAAACAAAGGCCATTCTCCCGCCAAGCCTGTTCGACAGTCTCACCGACCTGCTGGCACATGATCCACGGCCACAATACCAATCCGACCCCAACCGCGTCTATGGCATGGGATTTGCCGGATACGAAATAAAATTCACGGTTTCCAACGGCATAGTTACCGTCATTGAAATCACCCCGGAAGCCTGACGCAGTTACATCCGCTCTGGGTGATAGTGTACCTCATATTGGCCTCCGTCGGCGGCTATCTCCGTATAAGGGAACACCTCCTGCGCCTCTTTAAGCAATTCGTCAGGCTCTTTAAAACGGGCACTGATATGGGTCAGCAACAGCTGTCCCACATTCGCCTTACGGGCCAACGTGGCGGCCATCGCAGCGGTGCAATGCAGCTTCTCCGCTGCCACCGAGGCGAAAGCATTGGTAAAAGTACTCTCCATACACAGAAGATTAACCCCTTCGATATATGGCAAAATACTTTCAGTATAGGCTGTGTCGGTACAATAAGCATAACGTCTCGGAGCATTTTTGCCGCGGGGTTTTTCCTCCACCAGATAACCGTAGGTAGGCACCGAATGAACCAAGGGGAATGCATACACTCGAGCCAAATTATTCTCATACACAAGCTCCATCCCCTCGGTAAAAGACAACTCGTGATAGTTCATCTCGAAACCAATATGGCTCCCCGACACCAGCATCAACGTCTCCATAGCTTGCTTCACCCCTGCCGGGGCATAGATATCCACAGGCTGTGTCCGACCACAGAGGTGCATACTGCTCACCAGTCCCGGCAACCCGAAGAAATGGTCTCCATGCAGATGGGTAAGGCAGATGGTAGACACCCCCTGCATCTTCTGGTGGTAAACCCGCAACTGAGTCTGAGTATTCTCGCCACAGTCGAGCAACATGCGAAACCCGTTCACGTTCACCACCTGCCCACTACAATGCCGCGTCACTGTGGGCAGTGCCGCTCCTGATCCCAGTATGGTAGTGTAGAAATTCACTTGTCCTTAATTCTCGTAGTATACAATGGCACCCGTGGCAGGGTCGAAAAGAGCCTTGAAATGTCTGTGAGGCAACTCAATCACCGGGCCGTACTGCGCCACAGGCAGCGTAACCTGATAGTCGAAAAGCTCGCACGACAGCGTCAACAAAGCCTGCGACGGCAAACGGTATTTAAAGTTCCGTCCCGAAAGGAAAGGAATACTCCTATGCTGACGGCTGAAATGGCGCACCTGCTGCATCGACTTGTCTGGACGCAGAGTGCACACTACTGGCAAAGCATCGTAGTCGTCGCTCTCGCATATTCCCTCGCTGCGCGAGAAATAGAACAACACCATACGCTGCACCGTGTCGTTGGCTCCTGTAGTAGGCTTAGGCGTGATAAAGAAATGCACCGTCTCCACCACCGGCTTGCCGATAAACTGTGCCATCAGCACCGCCTCCTTCTCCTCCAGCTGCTGCAACAACTCGCGCTTCCCCTCCGGGGTATAGCGGTCCGAAAGAGCTATATCGGCGCGGGTGTCCTCCAGCTCGGCAATCTCCTCGGCGGCGGCCTGTGCCCGCTGGCGCAAAGAACGCGGAGCCTTCTTGGTCGACACCCCCGTGGGATGCCCCGGGCGGTCGCCACGCACATAGAAAGTATCGGTGCGGTCGTAGAGATTATAGGTAGGCAACATCTTGTCGGCAGTGGCGTTATGCAACACCAACTTGGCCTCTTCAGTCGTGCTCTGGCTGGTCTGTACAGCCGAACCCTGCTCTTCGGCAGCCTCCTTCGGAGTCATGCCCACCGAGCGCAGCAAATGACGGTTGTCCACCTGCACCGAAATACCCGTAGGAGACACCAAGAAATAGTTGTCAGGGTCAGCGGCAACAGTATACGACGTCTCGATATTCTGAATCCTGTAAGGCTTCTCCACATCGAAATTATCCAAAGCCAGCATCTCCGAGGCGTATTCACTATACACCGCCTCGCTCAAATCGTAGTAACGATACGTCACATCAACACAAATCTGGGTCTGCGGCAAAGCATAGAAAAGCCCGTCGCCCATCGCGGCACCGCTTCCGCTCACCGGGGTAACCGAATAGCACCCCGCTGCCATTGCCGCCATAACCACAATAAAAGGTAATCTTCTAAACATATTGTTGTAGTATTTTTTATTCACTAACATCTTTCACCGGCCGTTTCCCGCTTATTGCCAACAAGCCGAGGAATGTCAGCAAGCCGTTGATAAGCAAGATTTCAAAGCCAAAATTATAACCTGTCCATTCGGGCATATACTTTTTCAACACAAACGACAACACCGGTGCCACCACCGCCACCACAGGCACCCACCGGTCGCGTACACGATGACGGGTGAAAAGCCCGAAAGTGTACAAACCCAGCAACGGCCCGTAGGTGAAACCGGCTATGTCGAATAACGTGTCGATAAGCGACTGGGTATGGAACGGGCGGAAAGCAAGAATCACCACCAGATACAGCAAAGCGAAGCCCACATGCACCCAGCGGCGCAACCGAATCGTCCCACGGCCGTCCTCACGGCGGTCGAAACCCAGAAAATCGTAGCAAAACGTAGTGGTCAACGCCGTCAGCGTGCCGTCGGCGCTCGAATAGCCCGCCGCCACCATGCCGATGATAAACACCACAGCCGTGAACGTGTTGAGGTGGAACGCCACCGACGGGAAAATCTTGTCGCCCATCACCTTCCCCGTGGCATCCAACGGCAACTCAAACCCTGTACTCTGGGCATAGGCTATCAGTGCCGCACCGAGGCAAAGGAAAATGATATTGACTATGATAAACAGCCCGCTGCTGGTCATCACATTCTTTTGGGCGTCGCGCAGATTCTTGCAAGTAAGGTTCTTCTGCATCATGTCCTGATCCAGACCCGTCATGGTGATGGTAATGAACATACCGCTCAAAATCTGTTTCCAATAATACTTGCCTGCGGTCGGGTCGGTCTCGAACACCCGCGTATAGCCTGCGTCGGCCGAACGCTGCAGCAACTGTGGCAGCGTAATGTCAAGCTCGTTGAGCACAGCCATCACCGTGGCGATGGCGGCCAAAAGCAGGAATGTGGTCTGCAACATGTCGGTCCAGACAACCGTCTTCACGCCCCCGCGGAACGTATACAGTAAAATAATGCAGATGAAAACCACCGCTATGGACCAGAAAGGAACACCCCAGGCACGAAACACAAACTCATACAGCACAAACACCACCAAATACATCCGCAGCGCCGAACCCATCAGCCTTGAGATGATGAAAAACAGCGCCCCCGTGCGTTCCGAAGCCAACCCGAAACGTTGGTCGAGGTAACTGTAAATAGAAGTCAAATTCAACTTATAATACAACGGCAGCAGCACCAAGGCAATCACCGCATAGCCCAGCACATAGCCAAACACCAGCGGCAGATAGGTGAACTGCCCGTAATACACACCGCCGGGCACCGACAGAAACGTCACCCCCGACAGCGAAGCCCCAATCATGCCGTAGGCCACCACAGGCCATGGCGACTTGCGCTGACCGCGAAAAAAAGCATCATTGCCCGACGCCTTGCGCGACGACAGCCACATCACCACAAACAGCAGCACCGTATAGGCCACAAAACAGACAAGGACAACCGTTTCCATACTATCCTGAAAAAAATTTTGACGTGCAAAGATACTAAATTTTTTCCATTTCCGTTTTTTTTTGTAACTTTGAACTCGCAAATTAATGTTCAAATCAATCAAAAAGTAAGTACAACATATTAGTAGACAAAATATTATGAAAATTAAGCAGATTCTGATAACAGTCCTATTTTTGGGATTTGCGGGCTGTTTGGCTGCACAAAACAACGATAACCTGCGCGGTCGCATCAACGACCGCCCCAACCAGGCCGTCCAACGCCGTCCCAACGCCCCGCAGAAAACCGAGCAGCGCATGCCCGACCAACTTTCCGACTGCCAGCGCGACGGACTGCACGGCGAAGTGAAGAATGTCCTCTCCGTCATGTACGAAGCCGACAGCCGTGCCAACAACGCCGGCCGCGGCAGCATCCTCGAACGGCTCAAAACCGTCTACAACCAGAAAGGCCAACGCCGCAGCCAGTCCTACCTCTCCAACGAGGAAGACATGATTTTCCGCACCAAATATAAACACGACGACTTCGGCCTCGTCACCCTTGAACACATCCTCGACCCCGACGAAAATGTTATCGGCCGCACCTACTACCTCTACGACGCCGACCTCATCCTCACCGAAGTATACATCGAAGACGAGGAACGCCAGATTGAAAGCCGTGTGTTATATAAATACGATGCCCAGGGCCGCCTCAGCCAACTCAGCTACAACGACCATGAAAACAACGTCTTCCGCCGCGAGATATACATCTACGGTGAAAACGACAACATCTACAAAACCGTGGTCTTCAACGCCCAAGGACAGAAAGTGCAGGAAATACGCTACGAATACGACGAGCACAACGAACCCGTCAGCTCCACACTCTTCGACTACTACGAAGACCCCAACGAACCCGAACTCACCATCACCCTCTACGAATACCGCTACGACGAAGAAGGCAACTGGGTGACACGCTATGAATACCAACTCGAAAACGACAAAAAAATCCCCACCTATATCGTTGAACGCGATATAAAGTATTTTCAGTAAAAAGTAAAAAAGTTTTTTCATTCCCTTTTGTGCCCTGATAGAGAAGGGCACTTTTTTTTACCCTTACCGAAGCATCATACCTCCTGTCGGCTTTGCGCGGCGACAGGAGCGCCAAAGCATCCCGCACTTGCCGCCCTGCCCTCGCCAAAGCCTCGTTTGTTTTACACTTTTTCCCCACTTGTTTTACACTTGTTTTACACTTTTAAAGTGTAAAACAACCGCGAAACAAGCGGAAAACCATCGTGAGACGAGCGGACGGACGGCATCCCATTCCCCAGCCGCTATATATATAATAATTGTTAAAGGAGGGGGAAAAAACTATATATAGAAAAAAAAACGTACTTCTGTAAATTGAAATAGCGATGGAAATCATAAGGCAAACAACTATTGCCCAACTACATATCAAGATTTTGATTTATTCCGAAGTGTGAAATTTATTAATTATTAACAATAAAAAAATCATGCAGAAAGAAAAACGAAAGATTTACCTGATGCCCGACATCAAGGTAGTATCATTCCATGTGGAGCTCGGTTTTGACGGCTCCGGTTTCACTCAACGTGAAGAAGACACTGGTCAGTACACCCTTATCGGAGAAGATGACAACGAAACATCTGTCTCGCGCGAAACATGGGGAACGTTTAATTAATAGCAGAAAGGAAGAAAAGAAATGAAAAAAGCATTTATAGCCCTTGCATTCGTTGCCGCAACGCTGCTGACCGTGAGCTGCAAAAAGGACACCGCAGCATTCTCCATCAAGGCAACCATCAACAATTACACCCACGACACGAAAGTGTTTGTGGACGATGAGAATTTCTCCTGCTGGAGCACCCAAGACCTGGTGATGATTAACAACATTACCGGCAGCGTGGCCTCCACCACCAACGGCGGCCGTCACGGCACCATCAATTCCGAAAGCGAGACCGATCCCACCTACTATGCCATCTACCCCGCCGATGCAGTGACCAGCCAGTCAGTAACAGCCACCGGCACCACAATTCACCTGCCCTCGATGCAGAAATGCGTCGTGAAGGACGGTCACCAGGTGGTCAACGCGCTGATGGCAGCACAAGGCGAGACCGATTTGGATTTCTACAACCTCTGCGCCCTGCTGAAAGTGAAAGTACCCGCCACCCTCCACGTTACCGACATTTATGTCACCACCAACACCCAGAGCGGCACCTCTTCCTCACCCAGCGGCATCCTGCTTTGGGGTAACGGCACGGTCACCTTCAACGACGATGGTGCCCGTCCCACTCTCTCCACCCTTACCAGAACCCAACCCTCGGCGAACACTCCTCTCGACGGCGGCGACACCGTTTACCTGCATGTTGTCGACCTCACCAGCGACGGTGTGTATTACATCACTGTGCCCAAAGTAGAGAACACCAACTTCAAGGTTTGGGTGAACTACAAAGTAGAGGGTAGCGACCAGAACTACTTCTACTGCTCCACCAAGCAGCAAAGCGGCAACACCAACTGCCTCGACGCAAACGAGATTGGCTTTGTCAATTTTGCCGACATCGTTCCTCCCACCCCCTCCAACCCCGACCCCAACGACTTCATCCCCGGCATCTTCTCCATCTCTTCCACCGAGAAGGTTAACTTTGCCAAAGGCAACCTCGTCTACGACGTCACCACCGCCGGCGAGGATGCAGATGATTACAACTGGTCGTTCAACACCACCCAATACAATACCGTAGGATACAACTCAGACGGAAACTCAGAATACTGCAAAATGAGTGTCAACAACGGTGTTATCCCCGACAATAATGGACACTATAACCATGCCACCTTTTACGACTGGGGCTACTACATCAACGGAGACAACCTGTGGTTCACCCTTAGCCGCACCGAATGGGCTTACCTGCTCTATACCCGCGGCGTTTCCTACGCCCGTTTCGCCAAGGTTCAGGTGGAAGGTGCCAACGGCCTGCTGCTGTTCCCCGATGAGTTCCTCTGGCCCAACGACAACCTCACACAGCCTACATCCCTCAACGATGCCTCGGCAGCATTCACCCAAATCGAGTACACAGCTGCACAGTTCAGCGAGCTGGAGGAGGCCGGATGTGTCTTCCTCCGCGCCAACGGCTATATTGACCACGGCAGTAACACTAATCACAATCCCAGCTACGGCTATTACTGGACACGTGATTTCGACCGCAGCAACCAGACCCACTCTTATCTCTATTTTGATGAGGACGCAATCTCTCCCAATAGCAACAATGACCGATTGCAGGCAGGTTTTGCCATGAACATCCGCGTTGCCCGCAGAGCTGAATAAACATCACATCAATAATCAAACACAAGCGGGACGGCATGCTTCAATGCCTCCCGCTTTTGTTTTGGGTTGGAGAGAAAAAGAATGTGGCCTGAGTGGAATTTCCACGCTCAGGCCACAAGCATTTGGCGATGTAATGTTATTGGATCTTGGTCATTGTCACATCGCGCAAGTGGTAGTGCAACGTCAAGGTGTTGCCGTTCACTTTGAAAGTCATGCGGAACTCGGTGGTGTCGCCTTCATTGCACAGCAGACCCACACCTTCGCCGTTTTTGTAGGTGTAGGTTCCTTTCATCACGAAATCTGTACCGTCCACATTTCTTGTGAAGGTCATTTCGTCTTTCTGCCCGAAGGTGACAGTGTAGATTACTTTAGCTCCATAAAAGGCTTCGTCTTGCTCGTTGACAAGTTGCCATTTGGTTCCGGCGAGGGAATTGTCCTCCTTTTCCTTACTGCACGAGGACATGGTCATCATTGTGGCGGTTGCCACAAAAAACAAGAGTAATTTAATTGCTTTCATTGTTGTGTGTTTTTAATGGATAATAATAATTAACACCTCTATAACGCAGAACCGCATATATTATTGTGTCACTATTCCTCAAAATACAATTGACGACGACAGGGCAACGTCCAAACAGCATACCGATGGCAATCCAGGAAAGGGTTTTAGGCCAACAAGAGGCCTACTGTCTATGGGGGAGAAAAGAAAGAAGACAGCCAGCCAAAGAGCCGGACTGTCTTCTTTCCATGCTTCAGACTAATCTATTATTGCACAACAAAACGCGTTGTAGAGGTGCCACGCTGCGAAGTGTATTGCAACATGTATACACCCTGGGGCAAGGCGCTCACATCAATTGTTACTTCGGACGAAGTGGTTTGGCGTTGCATCTGTTGGCGACCAGTAACGTCAAAAAGTGTAAGAGTGCCGTGGGCGTCAGGAAGGTTTACCGACACAATATGGCGGGCAGGATTAGGATAGACCCTCAAAGTGGTACCCTCCACATCATCAATGCCCAAGTTTTTCCATATACGCAAACCCTGTATTCCAATTGTTGGGTTAGAGGAATCGGCTTCTTTACGAAGACGAATAGCTATACGCACAGGGTTGCCTTGATTATATAGAGAAAGGTTGATGGGCTGAGTGGTGGCAATTGAATCGGTAATAGGAAGGGGGTAGATGGTGGTGAAATCGCTGCTGTCAATACCTCCTCCCTGCGAGATTTCCACAGTGGCAAGGCTGCCACTGGGTGTTTCGTGTTTGCCTTCAAGCATTATCGTCCCGTCGCCACTTAAGTCGAAAAGAGGTGAAATATAGCGGTCGTCTGTTCCGTCAAAGATTATTCCGGAAAAATAATCGGACAGAAGGTGATAATAGCCATCGCGGTCACCATAAGAGACAATTTGCCAACAGACTCTTAGAGGCTCATCATCCTCGACGTAGTTGATGACGTAGGGGTATGTGCTGACGGGAGTGACACAGTCAACTACAAGTATTGTATCGCCTACCACAGTACTGCCAACAGGGCTTTCGACACGAGCTTCAACGACATGTCTCCCAACATTGTTCCAAACAAGTAAGGCTGTGTCAGAAACGATAGAAAAGAAATCGGCATCATGGAAATCACATTCCACTGTGCTTGCCGTGCTGTGCAAAAGTTCCACCTCGACCGTGTCACCGACATTGCACGTTTCGGGAAGGACAATAAATGCCGAGGGGGAGAGTTGTGTGTCAACAATTGAGTCGGAAGAGGTGATGCACCTAATGAACCAACAGATTGAGGTATCGTTCCACCGTGAAGCATCCTGAACCTGATTCAAATGTATCCAAGAATTTCCATTGTCGGTTGAAATCCAATTACCATCAGAAATTTTAAGATTCGGGACACCCATGTATGATGCCATTTCTTCATCCAAAAAACGTACCGTAATCCACAGATTTTTGTTGGTATCTATAGGAACAGGTGTTTCAAACTGGATACGATTCCAACTCATACGTGCGGTCCGAATCGCACCGGGCTGAGTGTACACTACAGGGCCTGGCGCATCATCGCCACCACTATGGACGTATATGACATATTCACCCATGTAATGATATAAATCGACAGCACTGAGATAATTGTGTCCAGCCAAATAATATGCAGGCAGCTTAATGCCTATCCGGGTTGATGTGTTTACATTGTACACGCCTTGCTGGCTGGTATTGACGCCTGTGTAGGACAACACGTCACCTTCTTCGGCAAGGGCTTTGGTGAAGATGGCAGTAAGGCTGACATCATGGGCGAGAATAGGATACGGATTGAGGTTGACTCCGTTGCTCCAACGAAGGAAACGATAGCCATTGGCAGGCGTGGCATTAAGCACGACGGTGTCGCGATAGTTGTATGTTCCGCCACCAGATACACTTCCTTTGGAAGGGTCGGCACTTGCAACAGTAACCGTGCAGGTGGAGCTGCTGCCGAAAAGGGTGTCGGGAGCTATGCCAAATACGGCATGCTGATTGATGTTGAAGTCGTAATCCAAGGGATTCAGTGCTTCGAGGGTGAAGTAGCCATCGCCCGAACCACTATAGCCCCAATTGAAATGGAAAAAGCCATTGGTATCGTAGCCATCACAGACAAATTGGTGACCTCCAATAGGATCGGTTCCAGAATAGAGAATAGGGCGGCGATGGTCAATCTCATTTTTTACCATGGCCTCCCACTCGTCGTCGGTGGAATAAAGACGCATTACACCTGTCAATTCCGGGCTATACTTGAAATAGGTGCGCAGGGCATTTTCGGCACATGGGTAATATAAACTGTTGTTGTGCATAATATCGTAGGAACCACTGCCGCCATCTGCCAAGGTACCGTACTGCATATTGACCGAGATGCCACAATGGTACATCAACGTTGCCACGGCTGCGACTTGGGCTGGACTGCTGGAGGAGGTGAGCTCAGTGGGCATATTCGCCCAGTCATAGGCAGTTTCAAAATTGGCGCTCAGTTCACCATGGGGGGTATAATAACTATGCTGACTGACTCCGGTGTCAGGCCAGTTCCAGTACTTCATAATTTGTGCCATGGCTGTGGCGACACAGCCTGTCAACGTTCTTTCTCCATGGTACATGGGACACAGATCGTTGTAGTATGGTAACTGGTCCCATGTTGTGGTCAGTAATGGCCCTACAATAGAATCATATCCGTCAACGCCGGACTTGGCCGTGCCCTGCTCCTGCCATCCAGAATGAACGGGCAAGGAGGCATCCTCCATGGCTGCACGTATCTGCTTGTCATAGCTGTCGAGCCATGCCGCACAATTCGACGGAAGTTTGCCCACATCAATACTTGAACCCAGCGAATAGCCCAATATAGGTTGCACCCGGTAGTCGGCACTCACAATGACAAAACCTCCACCCTTAATATCAAACAGGTAAAAGGTCTCGTAGGGTGATTTCATCAACTTAAGCTGCGAATCGCTTTTCAGTTGCAAAAAAGCAGCAGCCTTTCTCGCGGCAACGGTTGCCGGAACAGACTCAGCATTGGCGGCAAAACATGACACCAACACAAGTAATGTAATAACTAATAGACTTTTACGCATAACATTTATTTTTTTTTTGAAAATACAAATATAATAATAAAAAATAATATGGGACAAAAAAAACGACAAAGCCACATGACTTTGTCGTTTCTGTACCCCGGGGGGGACTTGAACCCCCACGCCATTGCTGACAGCAGATTTTGAGTCTACCGCGTCTACCATTCCGCCACCAGGGCTT
>JAEEGL015140246.1_pt1 | contig 16599 bp, 6 predicted proteins | sample 9134231 | NCBI WGS metagenome assembly JAEEGL01 (sample SAMN16246548, study PRJNA631951) | gut metagenome | biome: gut microbiome; feature: rumen; material: fiber-attached | host: Bos | place: Iran: Karaj | collected 2018-10 | reverse complement strand
CCAAGGAGAAGCAGGATCACAGAACCATCGATAAACAGTGTGGAAATATTATCTTCGGTTAATGGTAAAAACATCAGATCTCTATCTTTCCTTTCTTTTCTTCGTATGCATCATACTCTTTCTGTCCCTCACAAAGCTTTATAGTGAGTATTATACTTTAAAACATAAAAATGTGGTAGAACCGAGTCTTTCATGCTCCTAAATGCTGACGAATGGCAGCAAATCTTTTTGCTCTGTTCTTACGGCTCTTCTTTGCCAGTTTGCTTTCTCCCAGCCATTCCCGGCACTGCACATTTTTCGGCAGACCCTCGCTTAATAATGTATATGCACAGGGGTTCAGGTCTGTGATCACCAGATCTTCATTGCCTTCCCGGTTCTTCTGGTAGTTTGCGATAGTCACCTGATGCTCTCCCATGGAGATATAGGACATGATAAATGCCTTATGGATCATGTCTGTGATAGCTTCATCAGAAGCTCCCTTCACCAGGGGCTTCACCTCTGCATCAGCCTTAAACATTTCTATCAGGCGGGGCACATCCTGAGGGATCACTTCCCTTGCCGGCTTACCGTCGATATAAAATATATCTATGATGCTGTTTATACCCTTTGCCTTTGATACATCATTTCTGAAAAGGTCTGCAGTCTCCCCCTTTGCTCCTGTAAAGCCGTAATCACCACTTGATGATACCTTGGAGAAAAGGGAGGCTATCTGACGGTTAAACTCTCCGTTGGCGGTCATAATGGCGCTGAATACTTTGAATCCTCCGCCGGGCTGACTTATGACATAATCTCTTTCTTCCCGGCTTAAGGACATATAGACTTCGTCTAATATCGCTCCTTCATCCATGGCATAGGTATGGCCCAGGACTTCCACCTTTTCGCCCATCTTCAGTTCTATCCTCTGCTCTTCACATGCGTATCTGCAGGGATCATTCTCTTCTACATTCCTTCCGAAGCCGGAGCCTTCATAGAAGCTTCTGTATATGTTCTCCGGCTCATGATTGGAGCGTGCCAGTTCTTTAAGAGTCATCTTCTTAAAATCATCCTTCTCCAGGATCCGAAGATTACCCTTCTGTCCTTCGGTGCCCGCATTTTTTATGAAAAGCTGCAGATACTGCACTCTGGACCACATGCTTTCCTTCTCGGCCTCAGTGATGGTGCTTCCGAGGAGAAGGAATATCCTGTCCTTATCCATATTAAGCACACGGTCTGCCATACGGCGGCTCATGATCTGCATGCATTCCGGAGGTGTGAGTCTGGATATATATTCACCCACATCTTTTGCATTCTTCTTTCCGAAGCTCATATCGTTGTCTATTCCCACGATCTGAACTATCCTCAGGATATCTTTATCTCTATGGTTTTTCCTGCCGGTCTTCTGCATCCTCATCATCACATTACCCATATGACGATCCACGTTCCCGCTGATATAATCGATGATCTGCAGATCCGAAAGCTGTTCTATGATCTCCGCCTCGTTATCGCATTCTATCTCTCCTTTATTGAGGGCTCTCCTCACATCGTTTGTGGTATATCCTTCAACCCACTCCATCAGGATGCCGTCCTCGGCTTTATTCTCCTTGCCTTCTTCGTTTATCTTCACGCTGGCAAGCTCGGAATATGCTATACGGTCTTTGGAGTCCAGCTCCTTTGCCAGTATGGTCATGGCCACGTTACGCTTGTCCAGATTATCCCCAATATCTATGCCTGCCACATTATGGGCGTTCACACGGCCTCTGTCGTATACATACTCGGCACCTATGTTTTCAAGATGCAGGATGACATTTTTCTTCTGTGCTCTGGTGAGAGCGTTATATTTGCCCAGGATAATGTTTCCGGATTTTATGGGGAACATGTTGGGGTTTGCCTTGTTAAACTCTGCTTTGTGCCGCTCCCAGAGAGCCCCGAAATATTTCTCCACATCACGAGCAAAGGAATCATGTGCTATGGCATAGGTTTCTTTTGTATATTTGCCCCTGTTTTTCTTCTTCAGATGCTCCGCTACGCTTGGTATCTTGAAGAACGTGTCCATATATTCGCGGTTCATGGTTCCTGCTATATAGGCAAGTTCCGGGAAAGCAGCATCCTTTTTCGTAGAAGAAGAAAACTCAGTGTAACGATTCTTTAAAAGCGAAGGTGACTGAAGCACTGTCCTCTTGGTAAACGCCATTTTCTTTTCTTCACCGTTTATATTCGCTTTGAACGCCTGCCTCTGGCTCATGCCACCGGCATGCTTCTTCACATTCTTGGCATCCACGGTGATGGTCTCCGTTCTGGCAGCAGTCAGCACCTCATTAAGGTTATAGGATCTGTCAAACATCTGATCCTTAAGGACATTAAGATCCCCTGTCAGGGTGTTTATCATATCTTCCACAATGTCATATCTTCGGCGGTAGAGCTCATTTTTATGCTCTCTGTTCTTCCCTCTGAGATATGTGGTGGAAGCTTTGATCACATCCTGATACATTCCGCGAAGCACAATGAGATCGTTCGGTGACACATTCTTGCCATCGGGTCTGTGGTTACGGGACAGATTCGTAATGTAGTTTCTGAGCACCGAAATCTTGGATGTCATGACGAAGTATTTGCCGGAATGTCCTCTCGTTTCCACACCGTTTAAAGCCGATATATATGTGTTAAGCTCTCTTAAGGCCTTCACCTCTGCACTGGCCTCATCCAGCCGGGAGATAGAATCCTGCTCCCTTTCCTTCAGACTGTCCTTAGCGATAGTCGTACTTCTTCTCAGTACTTTCCAGACGTCCTTCTCTTTTTCCCTGCTAAGCTTTGGAACATCCCATCCTTCATAGTCGCTAATATGCCTCGACACAGAACTGTAAAAGTCTCCCATGGTAGAAAACTTCACCTTTTCCGTGTCTTCGTCATAATTCCCTAGTGCAGCATAGGTGCATACATCGGACACTTCACATGATATGATAATGTGTGTGCCTGCCAGATGATCTGTTATCCTCCTATACTCAGCAGCAAAATCAGCAGTGATATAGTTATTTTCTACCAGGTAGTCCAGCATCAATTCCTTTTCATGTCCGGCAGCCATAACACCGCCGTTTTTCGCCAGTTCATCCAGTGTGCCGCCGTCTATCCGAAGACGCATCTCTCCGAAGGCTTCCGGAGCGGCTATGGCCATAAGGGGCCCGGGGATCTGATCCGGCAGCATACCATAGGTCCTGATATAACGTATATGATGCTCATAGTGGAGCTTATATAGCTTTGCTATGCTTTTTAGATACCTGTCCTCGGCAGCCTTCATCTGCTCCTCATTATCAGTGTCCAGATCTTTCCACTGCCCAATGTTCATGCCTTCAAACAGTTCATTGATCTCTTCATCGCTCATTCCGTCGCTTATAGCTATCCTTAAGAATACATCCCACAGGCGGTTCATGTCTGCGCCTATCTGCAGGCTCCGGCCCGTATGGGGATTTTTAAACTCCAGGGATGTGCTAAAGGATTTCAGCCTGCTTTTCGGGCCACATAAGGCTATGTCATGAAGATTGGTATAAGTCTCGCCGAAACGCTCTTCGGGCTTGGAGACAGTGCTGCTGTTTATCACCCAGTATCTCAAAGCCTCTCTGACTGCGGGAGAAGCCTCTCTCATGACTTTCTTCATGTTGGGAGTCTTATCTTTCATGTCAGAGAGTGAGTACGCCCCCTTAGCCTTCATGTCGGTAAATTCCTTTAGAAAGGCATCCAGATTTTCGGATGTTATACGGGAAGCATCCAGTCTGCCGTCGGCATATCTTCTGACCTTATGGATCTCTTCCATGGATGAGAGTTCTGCACTTATTCCTTCATCCAAATCGGACATATTCTGTATAGCATGTGCACATTTTGTCATGTTATTCCGGCCTTGAAGACTTGCCAAAAGATCCGGATGATCTATGGCATTTCCGGCAACACGGTCTCCCAGGACAGCCTTCAGACGCTTTGCACATTCGATGGAAAGCAGCATGAGACGAGATGTCTCCTGTTGTTCTCCCAGATCGCTGTTTTTATATGTGAAAGAGAGTTCATCATTATAGTGAGACATGTAGTACGGATTTGTGATGAGAAGCTTTCTGGCCCTGTAGAAATCCGTCACGGCAGTAAGCTCCTTCATCTTTTTCTGTACCATGTCATAGAGGGTATTTCCTCCCACGACCCCTGCGGTTTTCAGACTGTCGCAAAATTCTGCGTCCTTGTCCAGCAGCATTTGATATGCTTTCACTTTTTCCGTCAGCTCTTCCAGTCTGGTTCCGGATTCTATCAGCTTATCGTCTGATGAAAAGTCGATTCCGTTAATGCTGAGATTCAGGAACTTCTCTGTGATGCGGCTCATCTCGGAGTGTCTGTTCTTTGCAAGAGAGCGCACGGAAGCGGAATTCTCGATGGCATTCTCGCCAAAGAATGCAGACAGAGCCTTAAACTCCTCTTCTTTTAAGAGTGATGTGACGCTGAAGCTAAGCCGCCTTCTTTGCTTTGCTATGCTTCCCCGGAAGACCTTCGCTGCATCCTCTATGGCCTTCGCCTGATTCACCTTTTTATAGAGAGCAGACCTTTTGTTCTTCATCTTTTTCTCACGGTCCAGCTGGGTGATATTTGCCCTGAGATTATGAGAAGAAGCATAGCCATAGAGCATATCCTTTGATACGGATATGACTGCGCCGTTTTCCTGTACCTCTGCTGCATGAGACACCAGTGCTTCCCAGGATCTTTGTTTTTCCCGTTCCAGTTTTTCGCGGTTCTTTATATCAAGAGCCTTCAGGATCTCATCGGTCTTTCCCTTATCGAAATCCAGTGCGGAGGTGTCGGGTTCCCCATCTATCTTCTGATATTCTTCCAGCGCCTTTTCGGCATTTGAAAGAGCATCTGCTCTCGATGATAACTCCTGCAGTTTTTCCTCATCAAGGCACAGGCTAAAGCCCTCTGCCTGCCTGAGTGCATCATATGCAGGAAGCAGTTTCTTAAGCTCATTTGAAAGCTCTATGATGCGAAGGCAGGAACCGTATCTGTTCCTGTCTGCAAAAAATTCCAGTCCGTTTGCAGCCTTAAATATTGACAGATCAACTTTAAGCAGAGCACCCGCCAGGCTCTCAAACACATCTATGAAATTCTGCTTGTCGGCTTTTGATGTGTTAGCCTTCGGCGCGCCTTTTTTCAGGACATAATACATGTTAAGTGCCAGTACATCATCCTCTTTATTAAGTGACGATGCCACCAGAGCCAGCTTCGACAGCCTCCTGTTAAGGTTCTTGTCTGTGCCCAGAGCCATGGTCATTCTTCTGTCCGTATATCCCATGTACTGTTCATATGCCATAGCGGCATCGAAATATTTGGCTTTCAGTTCTTTTTTATCGGAATATTCCCTGACACGGTCCTTAAGAGCCTTCACCAGGTTTTCCCTCCTGCGGGGAGATAGTTCGCCCTTAAGCTTTTCTTTCAGTTCCTTATCTTTTAGTTTTAAAGAGAGTCCCTTGGAATAATAGTTTAAGACATCCGCAGACTGCTTTTTTGAAAGCTCTGCCATGATCTCTTCTTCGGAAAGAGAATCTATGTCTTTCTTCTCTCCTCGAAGCCGGAGCCTGGTTTCCTCGTGGTCCCTCTTCATCTCCATATTCAGACGATAGATCTCTCCGTATTCTCTTATGACGGAAAGGCGCTTCTTCACTTCTTCTATGCCTGCGGAGTTTATACCGTGGATCTTCCCCTCAGCAGTCATCTTTTCATAGGCTTTTATAACAGGATTATTCTCATCTTCTGCCAGATCAAAAAGCGGAGAATATGTATTGAGTTTCTCTGACATTTCGTCATAAAGGACAGCCTTTAAGCTCTCGAGGTCAGTCTCCATGATATTAACGAAGAGCTGCTCTATGATATTTATTCCTTCTTCTTTACTCTCAGCGCTCGTATTCTCTCCGCCCACAGAGATAAGGCTATTTAACGATCTATTTGCATCCGACGGGCGCATCTTCGGATTAAGGGTACTAAAAAGACGAAAAGCTTTCAGATAGCCTTCTTTATCTTCTTTAGAGATATTCTTTTTATATGTGTTCTTATAGCGGTTGCTCACATGTAATTCGTTTACCTTAAAGAAATCCTTCTTTTCTTTCTTTTCGAACACATTCTTAAATAAGGCTTCTTTCTTTTTTAACGCCTCCAGCTCCAGGGCTGCCTTTGCCAGGATCTTTTCCCGCTCCTTCTTCTCCTTTTCGGCTTCTTCCCGGGCCAGTTTTTCGGCCGCATCACGCTGTTCTTTTTCTTCGGCTTTTTTTTCAAGTTCGGCATCCCATTCATCCTGGGCTGCATTCCAGCCGTCATTGACCTTTTTATTAAACGCTCTTTTCTGCCTTTCTGTCATAAAAGAGTTTTTACTGAGGCAGATATATTCACCGATATAGTTTGATATATCTCCGTCTCCCTGTGCATGGATCTCGTTTTCGTCCTTTGCTATGACGATACCCATTCTGTGGGCCGCATCCGTTTCCTCGATGACACTGTTTGTCCGGATAACTTCTCCCGTTTTCTCATCTATGCCAAAACCGTGATATTCGTTTTTCAGCTGATCCTTATCGGCAGGTGTAAGCTTCCTTAGGAAATTTACTTCCACGTCTTTATATACCGCAGTGCCGCCCATGATAAAGTCTTCCACAGACAGAGTTCTCGGTATGGTGGGAGTGGAACTTGATGACTCCAGATATGTGACCTCATTATCTTTTAATGCCACCACCGTCATGTAATGACCGTGAGCCAGCACAGACACCATCTGCCCGGAGTCCAGACCTTTATGTATCTGCTTTTTGATATCCTTAAAGATATTCTCCTTTATGGTTTCGTTGCCGCCCTTGTTCAGACGTCCCATGGCGTAGGCCTTCTTCACCAGAGCCAGGTCACTTCTTCCCACGCCCCCGTTCTTTTCGTTTTCAAACAGGATATCCGATATCTCCATCAGATTTCCTGCAGACTTTTTACCCGGACCGGCGTATTTCCCCACAGCCTCTCTGGCTAGCTTCACAAACTCTTTTGCTTCTTCCGGGGTCTTATTCTTTATCTCATGACTTCCCAGATATCTCGGTGAAAAAGAGCGCACTTTCTCCTGGTTCAGCCTCGGGAGCTTCTGGGTCTTAAGGGCAGGGTCACTGTCCACATAATGATTATAAAGAGCTGAGAAAGAGCAGGCGAAACAGTTCTGCGTGCCCTGGGTCTCGTAGGAATAGCTGTTTAAGTTCAGGTTAGATTCTCCTGTCACCTCAGGCCTTTTTATAGCTTCCAGGCTCCTTGTGATAAACTCCTTTTTCTCCTTTGTGTATACCAGATAACGCTTTGTGAGATCTATCTTATAGTACATATCCCATGCGCCGATATCCTTTAAGAACTTAAAGGTGGCTCCCGTATCGTCTCCGGCCACAAGGGTGTCGTTATAATCCTTCATGGTCTTTCCGGATCTGCTTAGGGCTTCTTCCAGCACTGAGCGCCTGATCCCCTGCAGATCCGAGGCATCCGGAATATACCCTGCCCTGTCCGGGTAATAGTCCTTCCACATGTCTGAGAGCTTCGCATCATTCATGGACTTTAATTCATTGAGGTCCACCTTGATCTCCACTCTTTCTTTTTCGTAGGCTCCGGTCCATTCGTTTTCATCGTTTCCCACTTCGAAAACCGTATAGAAGGCTGATCCCATGGCGTCAAAATTCAGGACCTGACCGTTAAGGTTCACCTTATACTTTGCTCCCGACGAAGGGATGTATCGAAAGACTCCCGGAAAATCCGAAGTGGTCTTGTACTGGCTCTGCCATTTCTCATCTGCCATCTGCTCCAGTTCTGCACGGGTGGGAGGCGCTGCGGGCGCGCCTATTCTGATCTTTGGTGCATGAGCCTTTTTGCCCGGATACTTTTTCTCATCATCCATGGCAGACTGCACATCGCCCAGCACATTATCCAGAGTGCTCTTAAGATCTGTCTTCTTTCCGGTCTTTTTAGCCTGCTGCGGGACATTCCCGGTTTTTGTCCGGCTGAGGGTGATCTCATCATAATCTTCCTTGTTTACGTTTATGATGCTGCTTGTTTCAGCCTTTTTCAGTTCTTCCTGAAGCTCTTCCGATTTTTCTTTCATGGCTTAGTCCTCTTCTCTGGGTTCTCCTGTTATGGGGTCTACCTTCCTGGTATTTAAAATGGATTTCATCTTGGGTATTCCGTTCTCATATATGGGATCACCGTCCTCATCCTTCTGCATCAGTGTATCCAGATTGCTCTTATAAATCTCTATACCGTAGGGATCTCCCTCCATCAGGTAATAAGGCATCTTCCTGTCCTTAAGGCTCTTTTCATAGGCAGCCACTTCTTCATCGGAGAATTTGTGGATCTTATTCTTGTCTGCTACCAGCTTAATGCCCAGGGCATTTGCCGGATTATAGTAGGACCTGGCATTTTCGGAAAAAGATTCTGCAAACATCATCTTCCCGTCTGTGGTCTTATAAAGCAGGTTCTTCATGGTATAGAATTCCGGATGATGCTCCAGGAATAAGTATTCGGGAGTGCATCCTTTCAAAAATTTGATCTTCTTTGCATTCACGGGATCCTTTTTACCAAGTTTCTCCAGTCTCTTTATTTCTGCCTCGCGGATCTTTTCTCCCTCTTCCACAGGATCCACGTCACCAAAGAAATCCTTCCTGATCTGCAGCGGATCCATATCTGTCTCAAATCCGATTTCTACCTCGTCAGAATCCTTTGTCAATGTGGCTATGTCCCTCATCTTTGCAAATTCATTTGATGCTTTCCAGGTGGCATTGGCAGTGATTGATCCCATTTCGGAAAAGTCCTGTCTGTCAAAAAGGAATCTGCCGTCCTGGTTATTCTCCTTAAAGAGTTTTTCCACCATATCCATATTCTCTGTAGTGGTATCGATATTTGTATGTACCACTGCCCCCAGCATTTCTGTACGCAGACGGGATGTCATCTGAACTGCCAGATCTGCCGGATGCATAAGCATCACCTGGGGACCTACAGAGCGTGCTACACGGCACACATTTGCATACACGGATTCTATATGCTGCATGGTCATCTCTTTAAAATAGCTTTCACAGAATGCCACAGCCTCCGGATCATCTTTTATGGCTTCCCATTCTTTCGTTTGCTGGATGGCAAGTCCCTTCAGCATCTCTTCGGTTTCGGATCCCGTACGCCTGTAGCTTAAAGCATTCACTATCTGTCCGTTCAGACGGTCCAGATTATCTGAAAAGCTGGCTACTAACAGATCCTTATCCTTTCCGTTATCAAACTTCGGAGAGGAGTTAAACACATTATTCTTCATAGCACTGCGTGCATTATCCATGGCCTTCTGATGCTCTGCGGTGCCAAATTCTTCGTACATATACATATAGTTATAAATATCGTCGCCGCCCTTATTAAGCGAAGAAGCAAAGGCGGCCTTTTTATCCTCCACGTGATCCTTAAGATCTGTGAGAGAAATAGCCTTCTGGAGCCACTTCTGTGCCACGAAGAATCTCTCCTTTTCCAGACGATGGAGGATCTTATCCTCGTCTGTTGCCGTTTCCAATACTTCCTTTGCATCGCGAAGCTTATCAGAAGTGCTGTCCTCAAGGACTGAAGTAAGTATGGCAGCTTCCGTCATAAGATTTCTCAGTCTCTTTATCTCGAAGCTGTCCTCTTCTTTCGCTTCCTCATTTAAGGCTTCATCGGAATTGATATATGCTTCATCCTCCATGATGAGCTTTCTGGTGCGATAATACTGGGATATGGTGAAAAGGGTCTGGTACTGCTGCAATGCGATCTGGCCCAGATCTCCTTCTATGCCTTCCAGGTTCTTATCGGAGAGATATTTGAAATAGTCTTCTCCGCCCAGTTCGGTAAGCATCCTTGTGTAGCTCTCTATACCGTGAGCCAGCTTTTCCAGCTGTATGGAATTTTTGGATATGGCTTCGTCCGAGCTCACATCAAAGGTGGACGCATCGATCTTCAGTATTTCCGAAGTCATATAATCAAGAGCGGGATAGCCCACTTTTTTCAGCGCATTTTCCTCTCGCTCACCATACTTTGCCTGCTCAGCCTTCATTGCTTTGACATTGGATGTGACTTCGATAAGCTTTTTCAGTTCTTCCTGGCCGCCTATCATGCAGGCAATGTTTGAAAGATCTATAAGGGTCTTATAGTCTGTCTTTTTCTTGATATCCATGGGCAGGTCCAGGCGGAGCCTTGTCTTCTGCTCTGTGACATCGTTCACATTATCATTCAGTCTCTTTGCGTTACGCTGTTTTTCTTCCGTGGAAAGCTCTTCCGACTCTATGCTGATGTGTGCAGAAAGCGCTTCTTCCTGCTTCTCCGTACGTCTGGTTAAAAACAGATCTTTGCTCTGCTCCAGATATGATGAGGTCTCATTAAGTGCATCCTTAAGCTTCTTATTTGATTTCCTCTTAATTTTTTGTCTGATGCGCTGTTTACTTCTAAGCTGTCTTTTATTAAGCTTATACTTCGGCTTTTCTTTGACTTCTTCTTTTTTCTCTTCCTTTTTCTCTTCCTTCTTCTCTTCTTTCTTTTCAGGCTCTGCCGCTGCAGTATTCTTCTTATTTGCTTCTCTCAGTTTCTGTCTGAAAAGGCGTTTTTCTTCCTCTTCCTGCAGGATCTTATCTCTCTGGGCATCACGTTCCTGCTTTTCGATCATCTGCCGCACGGTCTCGTCTGTCTTGTAAGGCACTTCCTCGGCATTGCTGTCTGCCTTATACAGGTTATCCATGGCTATCAAAAGACCTTCAAAGGTGAAATCCATCTGCTTGCCCACATTGATCTTGAATTTCTTTTTCAGGGATTCATCGTTCTGGTAACGGACTGCCGGGTCCACCACCTGGGGAGTGAGGCTGAGTTCCACATCATAATGGGCCTGTGCATAGTAGGAAATGTAATTACCTATCACGTCCGATAATGCCCATTTAGCTTCAAACTCCGAATTATTATCTCTGTATGCCCTCACACCGGGATGCAGACGCTGCATGGAGTCTGCGCAAAGGGATCTGGCCTTCATCTCACTGAGGGCTGCGGCATCACCGTTCTTTATCAGATCATCGATCCACTCATTAAATTTGATCTTTATCTCATCGGTTTTCTTTTTGGCCAGTTCCTTATCCTTGCCGTTTATGAGATCCATATCTGCTTTGGTGATAAAAGTGGGAAGCTCCAGCTTGTCCATGAAATGAGGCAGTTCCTGCCCTATCATCTCATCCTGCAGCTTCATGTCATTATTCTCAAAGGCTTTTAAGAACTTCAGGTTCCATTCATGGTTTGCCATGTCCTCATCGGATATAGGCTTGAAATTCTTGTCGAAATTCACCTGACGAAGAAGGCTTAATGCCTCCCTGCTATAGAACCCTGCTCCGGTATTCTTAAATTTGGCCTTTGCTCTTTCATAGATGGCATTATATTCCGGATTATGGACGTAACGGCTACCGCTTTGGAATTTTTCGTACATGCGATAGCCTTCCTCTGTGAGGTCGGGATCCTTTTCCTTCAGCTTTTTAAATTCTTCCTGTCTTTCTTCTTCCGTAACCAGATCCAGTTTATGTGCCGTTACATACTCCTTCGGCACATTCATCCTGTACTCTTCGCGTTCTCTTCCCTGTTTTCTTAGCTCGGACTCCTCCTTGGTTGCCATTTCCATTTCAGCGTATTCCTTCACCTTTTTCAGGTGGAAAGCTTCGTTAAAGTCCTTCATTCCTTCATGTATAGCCAGCTTTTGCTCTACTTTCTCATTGAATTCCCATGAAGATTTAGAGGAATCGGAGGAGAGCTCCAACTGGAGTGTGTCCAAGTATATGGAATTTGCCTCCGACATGAAATCTGAAATGGAGGCCAGAATATTATTCACCAGTTTTTTACGGCGGCTGCTCTTAAAGATATTGCCTCCGTTTATGTCCATATAATTGGTGCAGGCTATAGCCAGTGAAGTCATGGCAGCGGCTGCATCTTCATCAGTGGTGGCTTTTTTAAGGGCTCTGGCAGCTTCCTTTACGGGCACGGAAGTATTTGCCTTCACCTTGGTCCATGTCAGGACTTCATCCAGAAGGTTTATCATGCTTTCAGGCATGGGGCTTTTCATAACGATCTTTTCACGTGTCTTATCCATCACATTCTGGGGCACATCTTCCGGCATATTCTTTTTCACCTCATGCCGGCCGGTTTCCAGCTTCTCGGACATGGCATTTGAAGAAAGGGCATTGCTTCTTTGTCTGGTAGCATTCCCTTCCTTCTGCTCCATTCTATGCTGGAACTGTTCTCTTTGAGCCTCCAGATCCCTGTTCATCGCCTCTTCAAACTTGTCTTTATATGCGGGATGAGCATTTATTTCAAAGCTCTTTTCCTCTTCATGATTCATAAATTCTGACATGGTATATACCTCCTATTTCAGCCTTTGTTAGCATTATAATATGGTGTGTCCATCTTATGTCCACCGAGGAATTAAAAAAGCAGACGTAAAAATCTTACGTCCACTTTTCTATGGCATCTCCCCAGGTGAGCTCACTGAACTCTCCCGGATCTTCTTCATATTCCGAAAGGATCTTTTTCAGCACCTCCTGCTCATGTTCCGATCTGTCTCTTATATAGCTTACAATATGTTTTTCGTCATCGGTTATCTTCGCGGAGTTTTCCTTTTTCAGAAAGACCTCGCATCTGTCTATCAGCTTCTTATATGTGAGAAGGAGCCATTTCCCGGTTTTCTTACACTTGGCCATATAGTCGCCCACGCCTTCCTCCGGCATGTCATCATCCATGACAGTCTCTATGGTCTGGCGGTATCTGGCGATAAGGATACCGTTCGGATCCTGGGCCCGTATCATTCTTTCTATGAAGATCTTCTCGTCTATCAGGTCGTCATACTCGGAATTTTTGGTGAGATTTCCCATCTCTGCCAGATAGATGGACCTGGCGATCCTCATAAATAAGTTTATCTCATTTCTCAGGGTGACGCACTTTTCTTCCTTCGAACCTCTTATGCATCCGAAAAGCTTTGCCATTGCCGCAGCGGCATCTGCATCCACTTCCGCCTCCATAAATTCCTTTGCTGCCTTCACCGCTTCTTTCCCGTTTTTTTCCGGAGGATCGGTCTTTCCCTCTGCCAGATCGGATATCATGCCTTCCAGCACCTGCGGCAGGGGCTGCCTTCTGGTCCGGACAATGGCGCGTGGCATGTTCTCCTGCACCAGTGACAGGATCTTATTTAATTCATCGGTATTATTAATATTTCCCATGTTATCTGTCCAGCACCACCTTCTGATCCAGGTATGCCTCCGTCATCATGGCCCATGAATAACTGCTCATATATTCACCCATGTAGGAAGATATGGTCTTTTCGTCCCCGTCAAAGAAGCGATAGAGATCGCAGTCTATCTTCTCCGGGATCACGCGTATCATGCCGTGATCTGCTTCCAGTATGTCCTCTATCTCGTATTCCGATAATGTGTCTTTGAGGCTCCTTAAGATCACATCAAACTGCTTCTGTCTGGCCCTGTCATAAATGTCATCTTCATAAAGCGCCGCAAATATCTCTCCCCGGCTGACTCCCGCTCCCTGGCGGTCGATAAGATATGCCAGCACTTCTTTAGCTCTGGAGCGGTGAAAATATACGGTCTTCCCGTCTTTCTTCAGATCGAAATTACCGAATGTGCGCGCATTCACCCGGGGAGGATCCTCTTCAAAAGAAAAAACAGCCACGTCTTCCCCCTCTGCCAGGAAAAGCCCCACTGCTTCCTCCACACTCTTCACATCCTCGATGCCAACAGACTCCCCTGCCTCACCGCATGCCTTTAATATTTTTTTCAGTCCCGGATGATCGTCATCCACACATATCAGCTTCATAGTTAAAAAGTATAGCATGATTCCGTCTTTATCTCCATCATCTTTTTTGCTATACTCTTTTTGGTTTTACACACACGATAAAGGAGAAGACATATGCGACATCTCATGAGTCCGCTGGATCTGTCTGTATCCGAGCTTAAAAGGCTTATGGACCTGGCTCAGGATATAGAAGAACACCCGGAAGATTATAACACTAAGTGTAACGGTAAAAAGCTGGCCACCTGTTTCTATGAGCCCAGCACCCGTACCCGGCTTTCCTTCGAAGCTGCCATGCTGAATCTGGGAGGTTCGGTCCTGGGATTTTCCAGTGCGGATTCCTCATCCGCCGCCAAAGGGGAAAGTGTTTCGGATACCATCCGCGTGATCAGCAGTTATGCAGATATATGTGCCATGAGGCATCCCAAGGAAGGCGCTCCTCTGGTGGCATCCATCCATTCAGGCATACCTGTCATAAACGCAGGTGACGGCGGACACCAGCATCCCACACAGACACTCACAGATCTTTTCACCATCCGTTCACTTCGGGGAGAGATCAAAGATCTCACCATCGGCCTTTGCGGCGACCTAAAATTCGGACGTACCGTTCATTCCCTCATTGAAGCATTAGTCCGTTATCCCAATATCAGATTCAAGTTAATATCTCCGGAAGAGCTTCGGGTGCCGGATTATATCCGTGAAGAAGTGCTGGTTCGAAACAATATCCCCTTCGAAGAACTGGAGCGGCTGGAAAATGCCATGCCCGACCTTGATATCCTGTATATGACCAGAGTCCAAAGAGAGCGTTTCTTTAACGAAGAAGACTATGTGCGTATGAAGGATTTCTATATCCTGGATAAGGACAAGATGACTCTGGCCAAAGAGGACATGATGGTGCTCCATCCCCTGCCCAGAGTGAATGAAATATCCGTGGATGTGGATGACGATCCCAGAGCGTTTTATTTCAAGCAGGCAAAGAAAGGTGTGTATGTGCGAATGGCGCTGATCCTCACACTTCTCGGTCTGGTGGAAGGCATATTCGATGAAGATAAGGAGGACTACCATGCTTAATATCAGCGGAATCCATGAAGGCTATGTGCTGGACCATATAAAGGCGGGTATGAGCCTGAAGATCTATCATGATCTGAAGCTGGATGAATCGGACTATACCGTGGCTGTGATCATGAATGCCAGAAGTAATAAGATGGGCTTTAAAGACATCATTAAGATCGAGTGTCCCATCGATGCAGTGGATATCGATCTGCTGGGGTATATAGACAGAAACATCACCGTGAATGTGATAAAAGCAGATGAGATAGTGGATAAGCACCGTCTCAGTCTTCCCACGGAAGTGCGTAATGTCATCAAGTGCAAGAATCCCAGATGCATCTCCAGCATAGAGCAGGAGCTGCCCCAGATCTTCATCCTGACAGATGAGGAAAAGGGCATATACAGATGCAAGTACTGTGAAGAAAAATTTATGCGAAACTGATCTTTCCCGAAAAAAAGAGGCGGTACATAACAATCATATGCACCGCCATTTTTCTTATGCTTTCTTTTGCTTTGCTTTCTTCTCTTCCACAGCTTTTATATCATGCTCGATAAGGTCTGTGGTGTATGCCCTATACGCCATGGTCTGGAACATCATATCCTCCGAACTAAAGACACTCTGTAAATCGCTGGCCTGTTTTACATAATCCTCTTCGTCCTTGGTGAGCGTCAGATCCGGAAATAATTCTTTCAAAGACTGAACGAGAAACACTGACCTATAGCATCTTTTTAATTCGACATCTTTCACATTCGATATTACCAGCCCTTCATTCTTCTTCTTCAGCTCTTCCACTACTCCATCCAGACTCTTTTTTCCTTCACTTAGCACAGGTTTGATAATAGTTATGGCAGCATCCTTGGCAGTTTTCAGACCGTTCTCATCCTTATCTTTTTTTATATACAGATTATAAATTTTCTCAAATCCTGCTTTATCTAAAAATCTGGAAAGGAGTGAGAGATTCTTCACCTCTTTTTCGGTAAGCTTTACGGAACTGTCCTTTTTCAATTCAATGAGCGATTTTAACGCAGATACCTCGGTTTCATTGTACCTTGAAATGTACTCCTGTCTCACCGCCATGTCCTGATATTCCTTCAGATGCGCATGACTTGCTATGCACTCTGCCTTCAGCTTTTCTATCTCTTCTTTGCTATACTCCTTATGTTGAAACTTATCCTCATATTTTAAGTCCCAATTCACCTTGTCGGGTTTTTTTAGAACCTCTTCCTGCACTTTGAATCCTAAGCCTACCAGAGAATTCTCTCCGCCTAGATTTTCCGTAATCAGATTCATCAAGGAGTCGGCAAGTGCTTTATTCATATTAGCTTTATCACCTTTTTTCTTATCTACTACCGCTCCGTTTCTAAATGCCCTGATCTGCATATTAAAGCTTTGAATACGGTTCACGTACTCAAGGGCTATATTCATCTCGTCTTTCTTGTTTTCGAATAGCTCCTTATGCCTAAGGCAGAATCCAAGGAACTGACCTATATTTGTACAGCAATGGAAGTCTTTAGCCACTTCCATGGAATGCTTTTTATAGTCATCAATGTTCATATACAGATATCCGTTACCGTATTTTTCCATGACATAATTCACATGAGCCAGCATGATATCACGCATCTCTCTATAGGCCTGGTTTCTGGTCTCTACAGTCTTCTTTTTCTGCTCCTCTGTCATGTCTCCGGTGTCTCTTACGATGAAGCGGTGCATGAGAGACT
>JAEEGL013415757.1_pt1 | contig 16599 bp, 9 predicted proteins | sample 9134231 | NCBI WGS metagenome assembly JAEEGL01 (sample SAMN16246548, study PRJNA631951) | gut metagenome | biome: gut microbiome; feature: rumen; material: fiber-attached | host: Bos | place: Iran: Karaj | collected 2018-10 | reverse complement strand
GGTCAGGTGAACACGGTACCAGGCATAGCCGTTGTTGATGGCATAGCCTTGGTCGTCCCAGTTCATTGTCATGTCGATGGTCTTCCAGTCGGCATCGTTGGTTTCGGGCTTTGCCCAACTCTTGTCGTCGCCTTGGTGGAAACGAGCTTGTTTCACGCTCAGGTTCTGAGCGCTGACGTTGATGGTCATCATGGCTGCGATGGCCATAAGAAGTAGCTTTTTCATAGGTTGTGAGGTTGTTTAGGTTATTTAGGTTGTGAGGTTATGAGGTTATGAGGTTGTGAGGTTGTGAGGTTGTGAGGTCGTGAGGTTTTGAGGTTTTGAGGTTATGAGGTTGTGAGGTTGTGAGGTTGTGAGGCACTTAACGAGTCAGCCTGCGTATGTTCCATTTGGCGTTGTCCGAGGCGAAGTCCCATTCGGCGAGTGTCGGTGAGCTGTCGGCGGGTGTGTAGAGGACGTATCGTGTGTTGATGCCTTCACGTCCGGGTATCCATTTCGGCAACAGTCGGAAGGTACCGTCGGTGGCTTGCTGAATGCTCCACAGCTGTTCGTCGGCACCCGTGAAAGCCGGCACCGTCGTCAGTTCCAACTCCGAAGTGGCAGCCAAGGCACGCTCGGTGCCTTCGATGACGATCTTGCAGTACGGACCGCAGAGATTGCCTCCCGCTTCGGGCACGGGTTGGATCATCCAATGCTGATGAGGACGCATCATGTAGTCGCTGCAGCGAACGGATATGTTGCCTTGCGGCCAAGTGCCGATGACCTCGCCGAGCTGTTGGTCCGGAAGGACAGGCACGGGCTCATTGGGATCGATATTACGCCAGCCCTGTCGCTGCTGCTGAATGCGGACGAAATCGACCGCGAGTTCGAGGGAATAGCCGCGTCGCTCGGAGGTGATGACGTAGATGCCTTCGTGCAAACGCTCGCCGGCCACGGGCCAGTCGTTCGTCCAGAGCAGGGGTCGCAATCCGAGCACGCTGCGTCCGCCCTGATCGAAATCGGCTTCGTAGTGGCAGGACATCACTTCGACGCCATCGTCGATGACGGTGCGTCCGAAATGGCCGGGCCCCGCTACGCGATCGCCGGCAGCGATGACCATGCGCCCACCGCCGTTGCGCATATCTCGATCGACATTATCGACGTAAGGGCCTGTGACGCTGCGTGAGCGTCCGCAGACGATGTTGTAGGTTGAGTTGACGCCGTCGCAGCACGTGCCGTGAGTGCCGAGCAGGTAGTACCACCCGTTGCGATAGATGAGGTCCGTGGCCTCGCAGTCGATGGCGACGTCGAGCTCCTTGTTACCCTGGACGCGGGCTCCGGTTGCGGGATCGAGTTCAATGAGTCGAATGGTTCCGAAATAGGTGCCGAAGGTCACCCACAGACGGTTTGTCGTCGGGTCGAGCAGCAGACAAGGGTCTATGGCATCGCAGTCCTCAAGGCCGTCGGTGGCCGCCACTTCGATGGCCGTCGTGTATTTGAAATCGGGTGATTTGGGATCCAACGTCTTGTTCCACATCGTCAGGATGCGTCCGTTATGCCCACCGCCGAGACCGCCCCCGGTGGCACCGTAGATGACGAGATAGCGGTCGCCGATGCGCAGGACATCAGGGGCTGCGCCGCCACCCGGGCGCTCAGCACCGCTGTGCCACGTCCAGCCGTCCTCCGAGATGAGCCCGCCGCCACCCGTGCCGAAGGTGTAGTACTTGCCGTCGCATTCGGCAATGGTCGAGGGATCGTGGATATAGGGAGCACCCGTCTGGGCGAAGACGGAGGCTGGGAAGAGCATGAATGAAAAGAACAGGGTATATAAAGAGGTGCGTGGAGTTTTCATGTCTATCGGATATTAATGTTAGTAACTGGGGTTCCTTTCTCGTCGATGAAACGGACACACATATCGCTGAGTCCGGGGCCGTTGACGACGGCACATCGCAGCACGTTCTGTCCCTTGCGCAAGTTGAGCCGAGGGCTGACGCCGTCATCGACGACCATACGTCGGTCGCCCTCGAGCAAGAGCACTTCCTCGCCGTTGAGCCACCACATGGAAGCGCCGTTGCTGCCCGCTGCCAGACGCACATTCTCGATGTCCTGCGGCGCATCGATCACGGTCTCGCAGCAGAAGAGGTTGCCGTAGGGCTGACTGCCGTACTGCTCGGCGAAGTGGAAGAGTTTCATGTTGTAAGCCGTCGCTTCCATGGAGTACCACTTGTTCTTTCGGTTCGCGAAAGCGGTCTGTGCCTCAGCGAACGTCTGCCGGAGCCACGAGTTGGTGAAGACTACGTTGGAACGTATATCCTGTTTGATCGGTTGCATCAATCGCCAGCGCCGTATGAAGCCGCGCTCGTCGGGTTGCGCAGCTACCGCATTCTTGGGCACGGGCGTGAAGTATTGCTGGCGGTTGCGGAACTGCAGCCAGTCCACGCTGACGGCTTTGTCCTCGCAGGTGACGACCAGATCGGCTACGCCCTTCGGCGTATCTTCGAGAGGCATTGTGATCGTGAGCCACTGTCCGCTCTGGTCGCGGCGGAAAGGCGCCGGTGCTCCGGGACGGGTGATCTCACTCTTGACGGTCAGCTGGAAACGGGCGATCACCTTGCCCTTAGCATTCTTCTCGCGGACAGCGAAGGCAGTGTTGTCGTCCGCCTTGACGCAAGCGACGAGGTAAGCATCGGTGAGGCCGCTGAAATCCACATCGCCGAAGGACATCCAACTGCCCCGCTGCGGCAGCGTAGCGTGCAAGCCCCGGAAGACCTGCACGGTGTCGTTCAACGCATTGGTAACGCCCTCGCTGGCAGCGCTGTAGCGGTCCACCTCCAAGCGTGCGGTGGCAGGTAAGACGCCCACGCCGCGCAGCGTAGGCTTCACCTCCTGGATGGTGCCGTCGGGGTTGAAGGCAATCTTGTCGATGCACACCGACCGACGTTTGTCGTCGCGCGGCGAGAAGTCGTTGTGGTGATAGAAGAGATACCACTGCCCCTTGAACTCCACCAAGCTGTGGTGATTGGTCCAGCAGCGGTTGGCGTGCTCCGCCATGATGAGTCCCTTGAAGTCCCAGGGGCCGAGGGGCGAATGGCTCATGGCGTAGGCCAAGGTCTCTGTGCCGCCCTCCTTGCGCACCCAAGGGAAGGTGAGGTAGTAGCGGCCGTTGCGCTTGAAGGCGAAGGGTCCTTCCTTGAAGCCCTCGGGCAGCCCCTTCATCTCCACGCCACCGACTTTCATGGGCGGCATCTCGGGCTGACCCTCCCGACGGGGCATCTTCACCTCCTGCAGCTCGCCGTCGAGTTCCGTCATATTGGATTTCAACTTGGCTCCTCGTATGCCCATTCCGCTCCAGTAGATATAGGCGCTGCCGTCGTCGTCGAGCAACACGCAAGGGTCGATGCCCGACACGCCGGCGATGGGTTTCGACTCCAGCCGGTAGGGGCCGTCGGGCAGGTCGGCCGTAGCCACACCGATGGCAAAGCCGCGTCCTCCCTTGGGAGCGTTGGGGAAATAGAAGTAGAACTTACCGTCCTTCTGAACGCAGTCCGGCGCCCACATGGCATAGCCGGTGGGATTGCCCCACGGCACCGTCTCCTGCGAGACGATGACGCCGTGGTCGGTCCAGTCGGTGAGGTTGTCCGACGAGAAAACGTGGTAGTCGGCCATGCAGAACCAATTCGGGCGCGCACCCTCGGCAACGGGGATGTCGTGGGAAGGATAGAGGTACACACGCCCGTTGAACACGCGCGCCGTAGGATCTGCGGTGAATTGATCCCGGATGACGGGATTCTGCGCCAAGGCCGGCAGGCTCAAGGCCGCGAGGAGGAGAAGGAAAAAGCGTTTCATGTCGCGTTAGATGACCTTTATCTGAGTTTTCAGCCGCAAATATACTCATTATTTTCCAATCGCCTGCACCGAAAACGTATTTTTTTCATCAAAGATACATAGGCCTGACATTAAACTATTCTCCAGCTGCGGTGTCGTATATGCATACAACTCGTATGCATATGAAAAAACTACTACTTCTTGCGTGTTGCTGCCTGATGGTGGTCAGCAGCCACGCCCAGCAGGCTCTTGGCCAGCGGCCAAGGGTGCAGTCGCCCGTCATCAACAGCGATTACTCAGTGACTTTCAATTTCTTCTCGCCGTCAGCCCAGCAGGTGAGCGTGACAGGTGATTTCGACGGAATCCGCCATCGTACCCTGCCCATGACGAAGCAGGAGAACGGCGTATGGACGGTCACGACGGGACCCTTGGACCCTGAGCTCTACTCCTACAGCCTGACCGTCGATGGCCAACGCTTCATCGACCCCGCCAACAGCTACGTCAACCGCGACATCTCGACGCTGAGCAATATCTTCATCGTGTCGAAAGGCGCTGACGACAAGGGTCACCTCTACCAGGTGAACAATGTACCTCACGGCACGCTCTCCCGGGTGTGGTACGACAGTCCGACCCTCGGACAACAGCGACGGATGACGGTTTACCTGCCTGCCGCCTACGACGGCAAGCGTCGTTTTCCCGTTCTCTATCTCCTCCACGGTCACGGCGGCGACGAGACGGCTTGGGGCGACCTGGGACGCACCTCGCAGATCATGGACAACCTGATTGCCGAGGGACGCTGCGAGCCCATGATCGTCGTGATGCCCAACGGCAACCCGACCTGCAACGCTGCCCCGGGCTGGTGGCACGAAGGGATGTACACGCCCGACGGCAATGCCTTCCGCGAGCGCGGCGCCAAGGCGACGATGGAGGAAAGCTTCATGGATATCGTGAACTACATCGACGACCACTTCCTCACGATCAAGAAGCGCTCAGGACGTGCGGTGACAGGGCTCTCGATGGGAGGAGGCCACACGTTCGGCATCTCACGGCTGTACCCCGAAACATTTGACTACTACGGTCTTCAGTCGGCCGCAGCACGCTTCCAACGCGGCGATGCACAATTCGACGAGCAGATGGCCAAGCTCTTTGCTTCGAAACCGAAGCTCTACTGGATTGCCATCGGCAAGGACGATTTCCTCATGCGCATGAACAGCGACTTGCGTCAATATCTCGACAGTAAGGGCTATCGCTACGAATACTACGAGAACGACGGCGGACACATCTGGCGCAACTGGCGCATCTACCTCACGATGTTCGCGCAGAAACTGTTTAAAGAATAGGTGCTTCACGCCGAAGACATGGAGGCGATTTACCGTATGGCAAGAGGCTGATTACCGATAAATATTCGCTTTTTCCTCAACAAAGTGAGGGAGAAACGTAGGCGTGTGAGATTTTTTTGTATCTTTGCGGCGCAAACAACAAAAAACCTCAACTAACATGCAACACCTACGTTTCTCCCTCGCATTTTTCATCCTGCTGATTACCCTGAACGTGTCGGCTCAGCAGGTCGTGAACCCACGTCCCTTCACCATCCCCGCCGTCCACGAATGGAAGGGCGGCACAGGGCACCTGGACATCAATGCCCAGTCGCGCATCCTCGTCGCTGACGCCCGTTTGCAGCGGGCTGCCGACCTGCTGGCCGATGACTGGCAGACGCTGACAGGACAGCGCCTCACCGTCGCACCCCTCTCGAAAGCGCCAAAAGCCAAAGGACAAACCGACATCGTCTTCGCCTATAAGTCCTTCAAGAAGCAGGGCGACGAGGCCTACGCCATCGACATCAACAAAAACGTCCGCATCGAAGCTACCGACCGCGGCGCACTCCACGCCGTGCAGACCTTGCTGCAGATGGCGAATGACAAGTCATCTGTCATTTCTCTCCCCAAGGGCCGCATCACCGACCGACCAGACTACCCCCTGCGCGGCTTCATGATCGACTGCGGGCGCAAGTATATCCCCCTTGCCTACCTACGTCATCTCGTGCGCACTATGGCCTACTATAAGATGAACACCCTCAATGTTCACCTCAACGACAACGGCATGCGCCAGTTCTTCCACGACAACTGGGATGACACCTACGCCGCCTTCCGTCTCGAGAGCGAGCGCTTCCCGGGCCTCACCGCCGAGGACGGACACTACTCGAAGGCCGAGTTCCGGCAGTTCATCCTCGACGCCGCAGCGCTCGGCGTGGAGATCATCCCTGAAATAGACGTCCCCGCCCACAGCCTCTGCTTTTCCCACTACCGTCCCAGCCTCGGCTCCGAGGAGTTCGGCATGGACCACCTCGAACTCACCAACCCCGAAGTCATCCCCTTCGTGGACAGCCTCTTCGCCGAATATCTCGAAGGCCCCGAACCTGTCTTTGCCGGACCTCGTGTGCATGTCGGCACAGACGAGTACAGCAACAAACGGCAAGACATCACCGAACACTTCCGTGCCCTCGCCGACCACCTCATCCGTCACGTGGAATCCTTCGGCAAGAAGGCCGCCTTCTGGGGTTCGCTCACCCACTCCCGCGGTACCACGCCCGTGAAAGTGGACAACGTACTGATGTACGCCTGGTACAACGGATACGCTGAACCCGACTCAATGATGCGTCTCGGCTACGACCTCGTCAGCATTCCCGACCGCTACCTCTATATCGTCCCGCAGGCCGGCTACTACTACGACTACCTCAACATACCTTATATTTATAAGGAGTGGACACCTGCCCAGATCGGACAGAAGCGTTTCGAGGAATTCCACCCGCAAATCAAGGGAGGCATGTTTGCCGTATGGAACGACCATGTGGGCAACGGCATCTCTGTCGCCGACATCCATCACCGCGTAATGCCCGCCCTGCAGGCGATGGCCGAGAAGACTTGGTGCGTGGACACCCTGCGTTCGTGCGACGAATGGCTGCGCCTCGCTGCCGGTCTCGGCGAAGCACCTGGCATCAACGACCTCGGACGCTATCCCAAGGGCGTCGTCCTCCAGCAGGATGTCGTAGCACCCTCCTCCACACGACCCGTTCCCCACATCGGATGGCCCTATCGCGTCAGCTTCGACGTCGAGGCACAGGCCGAGGAGCGCGGCACGGCCCTCTTCCGCAGCGACGATGCTGAGTTCTACCTCGCCGATCCCGTAACCGGAAGACTCGGGTACATTCGCGACGGCTACCTCTTCAGCTTCCGTCACGCCCTACGTCCCGGCACCCAAGAACACATCGCCATCGAGGGCGATAGCCGCGAGACGCGACTGTACGTCAACGGGCGCCTCGTAGAACGTATGCCCATAGACGAGCTCACCTTCCCCAAGGACAAGAAGATGAAGCTGGTACGCACGCTGCGCTTCCCACTCCAACGCACCGACACCATCCTCCGCAGCCGCGTCACCAACCTGAAAGTCGAGAGCCTATGACGCCTACCGCCAAGGACATCATCGCCTACATGGAATCGCTGCGCAACGACGAGCAGCGCCGCGTGCTCATGCGTTTCTTCAAGACCGGCCCCGGTCAGTACGGCGAGGGCGATGAGTTCATCGGGCTCAAGGTGCCGCAGACACGCGAGGTCGTGAAGCTCGTGTGGAAGGATTTTCCGCTCGACGAAGTGCCACAATTGCTCCTGTCCCGCTGGCATGAGGTGCGTCTGTGCGGTCTGCTCATCCTCGTAGCCAAGTTCGAGAAGGAGGCAACCAGGCGGCTCGCCAACGACGAGGCAGCCATCGCACGGCGCGACGCCATCCTCACGATGTACCTCCGCTACGCCGAACAGGCCAACAACTGGGACCTCGTGGACCTCTCCGTGCACAAGATTCTCGGCCACTGGCTCCTCCTGCCCACCAACCTGCCGACACCCAAGCTGCAGGTCATGGACACGTTGGCCGACAGCACGTGCCTCTGGGAACAACGCATGAGCATGGTCTGCACCTGGAAGACCACACAGGCCGGCGACCCTTCGTGGTGCCTCCGCTACGCCGAACGCCACCTCCACCATCCTCACGACCTCATGCACAAGGCCGTAGGCTGGATGTTGCGCGAAGTGGGCAAGCGCATCTCCATGGACCTTCTCCGCGACTTCCTCAGCCAGCACGCCCACGAGATGCCACGCACCGCCCTCCGCTACGCCATCGAACAGATGACCGACGACGAACGGCAATACTGGATGAAAGCGAACTGACTTCGCTAAATAGCGGCGATGACTTCGATCTCGACCTGGGCTCCCTTGGGCAGCGTCTTGACGGCGACGGCAGAGCGGGCGGGGAAGGGTTCGGAGAAGAAGTCGGCATAAACGGCGTTCATGGCAGCGAAATCGTTCATGTCGGCAAGGAACACGGTGGTCTTGACGACATCGCTCATCGAGAGTCCGGCCTCGGCGAGGATGGCCTGCACGTTGAGCAGCGACTGACGGGTCTGCGCCGTGATGCCGCCTTCGGGGAAAGCGCCCGTGGCGGGGTCGATGGGCAGCTGACCAGAGGTGTAAACGAGATTGCCAACGCGAATGGCCTGGCTGTAGGGGCCGATGGCAGCGGGTGCCTGAAGAGTGCTGATTACTTGTTTCATGGGGAGCAAATCATTAAAGTTTCGTAATTGTTGGTGCAAATGTAGTGATTTATCTGCAACTATAGCTATATTTGTGGTCAGATTTAAGTGTTTTTATACACAAACGGACAAATAACCGACATGATGAACAGACTGATTCTTACATTCGTTGCCGCCTGTGCAGCAGCAGGCACTATGGCACAGGACGGCGTGGAGATACGCCGTAACCAAGTAGGCTGCTATCCGCAGCAGGAGAAAGTGATTGTGGTGGAGGGCATCAACCCTTCAGGCAAGGTGCGGGTGACGATGCCCGACGGCAAGACGACGAAGCCGAAGAAGGGCGCGCGCAAAGCCGTGTCGCCTTGGTCTGGAAAGACACGCTATGTCGTTGACCTGGGCGACCTGACGATGCCGGGGCGCTATGTGGTGAGCGTGGGCAATGAGCATTGTGACGTCGTGGTGAGCGACCGTCCGTACGCCGACATCGCGAAGGCTTCGCTGCGCCTCTTCTACCTCATACGCTCGGGGGTGACCATCGACCGCGGAGGGGCGTACAACCGCCCGATGGGGCACCCCGACACGAAGGTGTTGGTCCACAATTCGGCGGCATCGGCGCTACGACCTGCGGGGACGGTGATCAGCTCGCCCTTCGGCTGGTACGACGCAGGGGATTACAACAAATATGTGGTGAACTCAGCGTTCAGCATCGGCCTGATGTTTGCGGCCTACGAGCGGCAGCGCGAATACTTCAACGCCCTGAGCACAGACATCCCAGAAAGCGACAACAGCACGCCAGACTTGCTGAACGAGATGATGTTCAACCTGCGATGGCTGCTGACGATGCAGGATCCTGAGGACGGCGGCGTGTACCACAAGCTGACAACGCCGCGCTTCGAGGGGTTCGTAATGCCTGCCGACTGCCATCAGCCGCGCTACGTCGTGGCGAAGAGTGTGACGGCGACGCTGGACTTCGCGGCGGTAATGGCCGATGCGGCACGCCTATTCGAACCTTACCAACAAGACTACCCCGGTTTCGCTGCCACAGCGGCTGCCGTGGCGGAACGGGCATACAGATGGGCAAAGGAGCACCCTACGGCGTTCTACCGTCAGGAGCAGCTCACCGACCCCGCCGTCAGTACAGGCACCTACGGTGACCGCAGCGCCAACGACGAGTTCTTCTGGGCAGCCTCGGCGCTCTACCGGCTGACGGGCCGACAGCAGTACCTCGAGGATGCGCTTGCGTTTGCACCTCAGCGCTACTCCACCCCATCATGGGGCTACGTGGCATCGCTCGGTGCATTTGAGTGGATGGAAGGAAGTGTGAAAAGTGAAGGTGTGAAAAGTGAAGGAGTGAAAAGTGAAAAATATGAAGATGAGGAGGTGAAGGGGAAGAGAGAGGAGTTAGGAAAGAGGATGGTGGAGCAACTGATGACTTACTGCGAGGAGGCGGTGGGGGCGGCAGCGTCGTCGTGCTTCCAAGCTCCTTACGGCAACAATGCGCGCGACTTCGGCTGGGGCTGTCTGGCAGAGCGCTGCTGCTGTCAGGCCTTCTCGTTGCTCTTTGCCGACCAACTGCTGGGCAGCGACCGCTATCGTCGCTATGCCCTCGCGAACGCGGACTACCTGCTGGGACGCAACGCCACGGGCTACTGCTACGTGACGGGCTTCGGCGACAAGAGCCCTCTTCATCCTCACCACCGCATCTCCGCAGCCGACGGCATCGAAGCACCCTTTCCGGGTATGCTCGTCGGCGGACCGAATCCGGGACAGCAGGACAAGCATGACATAAAAGCAACTTATCCCTCGGCATATCCCGACGAATCATATATCGATGATGCTGAGTCCTATGCCTCCAACGAAATCGCCATCAACTGGAACGCGAGTCTCGTCGCCTTCCTCTGCTGGCTCGACGCGCTGCGGGACATATAATCATCTTGCTTATCGCTTTTGTTTTTGATACAACGAATTATACAAATTAAACGAATTTGTCTTGTAGAATCGGATGCAATAACGGACGAATGACAAAAGGGGCTGTGCCACGTGACACAGCCCCTTTTGTCATTATGTAACTTGTACTACTCGTAGTAGTAGAGCTTCGTTGGCGTGAACCTGTCGCCCGTCAGGAGCAGGTGTTGGTCGTCGAGGACGTCGAGGATGGGATCGCCGGAGAAGTTGATCTCAAGGGTCCATGTGCCGTCGCCGTTGTCCTTGAGCAGGTCGCTGGTACCGGGCTGGAAGTCGGCACCTGTCCAGGTGGTGCTCCACCATCCTGTGGTCACGCGAATCTGAGGATCCTCAGCCTGAAGATCGACGTAGAAGGTTCCAGTCTTGATGATCTCCCACTGATCCATCGGAATGGCATAGATTTCCTCGCCGGTGGAGTGTTCCACGTTGGAGAAGCGGTATTGACCACTCCAGCTGACAGCTCCTGCGGAGCCGTCGCCCTGCCAGATGACCACGGGCGTCTTGGCACCGCCGCCACCGTGTATGACATCGATGAAGTAGATCTCCTCGACGGAGTAGCCGCCGCCGGTGAAGAGCAGGTGCTGGGCGTCGAGGACGTCAAGCAGCGGGTCGCCAGCGAGGTTGACGGTGAGGGTGTAAGTACCGTCGCCGAGGTCCTCAAGGAGCTCGTTGCCGGGCTGGATATCAGCGCCCGTCCAGGTGGTGCTCCACCAACCTGAGGTGACGCGGATCTGCGGGTTAGCGCCCTTGATGGTGACATAGAAGGTCTCGCTCTTGAGACGCTCCCATACATCCATCGGCACGGTGTAGCACTCCTCGCCCGTGGAATTGCTCTCGGGTGCGAAGCGATACTCGCCACTCCAGTTGATCTCGCCGAGCTGACCGCCATTGGTCCAGACGGGAACCTTCACTTCCTGATCACCAGGACCATCGACCCAGACTTCCTCTTCGAAGAAGATTTCATCTACGGCGTAGCCACCACCGGTGAAGAGCAGGTGCTGAGCATCGAGCACATCGAGGAGCGGGTCGCCAGCGAGGTTGACGGTGAGCTTATATACGCCATCGCCGAGATCCTCAAGGAGCTCGTTGCCAGGCTGGATATCGGCGCCCGTCCAGGTGGTACTCCACCATCCTGAGGTGACGCGGATCTGCGGGTTAGCGCCCTTGATGGTGACATAGAATGTCTCGGTCTTGAGACGCTCCCATATATCCTGCGGCACGGTGTAGCACTCCTCGCCCGTGGAATTGCTCTCGGGTGCGAAGCGATACTCGCCACTCCAGTTGATTTCACCGAGCGAGCCGTCGTTCTTCCAAACGGTTGTCTTGACGACCTCCATGTGACCCTCGTCGGCTGCGGGCTCGTAGGTGAGTTCGGGCATCGGGATTTCCAGCCCGTCGTAGGTGTGGAGCTTACCGACGAATGTACCTTTATAGATATTCTTGAGTGGTACGCGGAAGATGAGGTTGCTGGTTCCTTTGCGATAGAAGTCCTTGTGGTCGATGAGCTGCCACACGGAGTCGGGATCGAGCAGTTCGACGGCGTTGATGAACTCGAGGTCAGAACCGAAGACGGTGATGAGTTCACCGCCCCCGGCCTGTTCGCCGGGTTGCTTGGAGAATCCCGTGACGACGGTGTGACCGACGGTCATCGGCAGTGGAGATTCGACTTCATCGTCGGCCGAACGCACAATGAGCTTGCCACCTTCCTCGGCAATGGCCGCGGGGGTGTTGACACGAATCATATCATTGCTGACGACCTCGAAATCGGTCACTGTCACGCCACCAGGGAAGCGTATTTCGGTGGCACCGAGGAATCCCGAGCCATTGATGGTTATCGGCTGATTGGGGACGACCTTTCTCGGGAAGAACGTTTTGATGCCCAGTCCGACATCGGCCGAACCTAAGCCGTCGTTATCGGAACAAGCTGTGAAGGTGGTGCCGATGAGAACCACCGCCAGCAACGCGCCTAAATAATTGATTATATTCTTCATAATTCGTTACAGTTTTTAGTTGACGAGTTAACGAGTTGACAAGTTCTTCGCAGAGCGAAGCGAGCAGAGCTCGAGCGGACGAGTTGTTAGTTATCGTTTTCGTTGTCGTATTCGTTAACATTATCGTATTCGTTAACGTTATGGTTTACCATCCCGGGTTCTGAGTCAGATTGGGATTCTTCTTGATTTCGGACTGCGGAATGGGATAGAAGTTAAACTTCTCGTCCCACTGACGGTTGACGGTAGAACGTGTGAGCTTCAAGTCGCTGCTGATATTGGCCACCTGAATGTTCTTGAAGTACTTATCGCCCTTCTTCCAGCGACGCACATCCCAGAAACGATGGTTCTCGAAGGCCAGCTCAACGAGACGTTCGCGCTCGTAGCGAGCGACCCACTCGTCGCCTTCCTCTGTGAACGGCGGCATCTGAATGTCAGCGCGTTTGCGGAGGACGTTGATAGCCTCGTTGGCGGTCATGCCGAAGGTAGCGTCGTTGGCGCTGCCCGTGGTGTTGAAGACAGCCTCAGCATAATCAAGATAGAACTCGGCCAGGCGGAAGAGAATCCACGTATGGCGGCGACGGGTCTGGTTATCAGCTGTGGTAACGCAGGAACCATCGACGTACTTGCGGAGGTAGTAACCAGTGGAGGTGGCGCCATACTTAGGTGCTGCATTGAAACCACCCTTAAAGGTTTCGATGACTTTCTTCTGAGCGCCGTTGGTGGGCCATTCGTCGCCATTCTTCACCACGGTGAGTGCGAAGCGCGGGTCGAGGCCTTCGTAAGGATCCACTTCGTTGAGGTCGATGCTACCGGGATAGCGCTGGGCGAATGTTTCGCCGTTGTCGAGATATTCATACTGGTCAACTAAGCTTTGGGTGGGGCAGTTGCCGGAGGAACCGTTCTCCACACCGATGGGGTAGTTGGCCATCTCAAACGTGTTGCTCTCGCCACGACCTAAGCCGAAGATGATTTCCGGATTCAGGAAAGCGTCATGTCCCCACAGGTTGGCGTAAGGGCTGAGCTTCAGGCCCCATGTGGAGGCGTTGTCGAGGATATATTTGCAAGCCTCTGCAGCCTTACCCCACTTCATCTTGTCGCCCGACGGGTTGTGGAGGGGCGAAGCGGCATACAGGAGGGTGCGTGCCTTGAGGGCATAAGCGGCAATGCGCGTGGCACGGCCGACCTCGGCGTTGATTTCAGTGACGTAGGACTCAGGCAGATAGGGCGCGATGGCATCACACTCGTCAACGATGAACTTGACGATGCTGTCAGCCGAGGTGCGATGAATGTTGTTGGCCTGAGCGTTGGTGAGAGTGGTCGTCACGAGGGGTACGTCGCCATAGGTCTTGAACAGCTCGAAATAGAAGTAGGCGCGCAGGAAGCGTAGCTCGTAGGGGAAGAGCTCCATCTGCGCCATCCAGTTCTGATAGTCGCTGTTGTACTTCCAGTCGGAGATGTCCGTTTCGTCGAGTTTCTCGAGGTACATGTTGACATCAGCGATGGCGGTGTAAGCCTTGTTCCAGGTGTTGGCGTATGGATTGGCGGGGCTCCAACCTCCGTTGACGTAGTTGTTGACAGCTCCTGTTTCGAGGGCATACTGTGCCTCGTCGGTAGCGCTGGCGAGGAAATATGCGCTGTTGGTCTCCAACTCATTATTATACACCTGGGCATAGACATCGAACACGAGGTTCTTGATGCCGTCGGAGAAATAGTTGTAGGTCCACTCCTCGTCGCGTGTCGTTTCCTCGGTGTAGTCGAGATCGGCACAGGAGACAGAGAGTGCACAGAGCAGGCATAGAACGCTGGACCAGCTGCAGTATTTCTTAATAGTTATTGTCTTCATAATCGTCTATATCTTTTTAGAATTGAACAGAAAGACCTACGTTAACAGCCTTCATGACGGGATAACCGGTGTTGAGGTTCTCGGCGTCCATGGTGCCGATGTTGTCGAAGGACAGGAGGTTCTGTCCCTGGACGAAGATGCGGGCACACGAGACTTTCAGCGGATCAACGACCTTTGCAGGCAACTTGTAGTAGAGTTCGCAATCGCGCAGCTTGAACCAGCTGACGTTGCGGTACCAAATTGTGGAGGGCTGTGCGTTGTTAGCCACGTTTTCCGTGGACAGACGCGGATAGAGGGCAGCGGCTCCAGCATTGTCGAAGCACTTGTCGTAGTACTCCTTCGAGAGGTTGCGGTTGTCGGAGAGGGCTCCCCAGACACCATCAACGTAGCGCAGGTTCTTCACCTGCTGGGCTGCGCCCTGGAAGGTAGCGTTGATGCCGAAGCCCTTGTACTCGAGACCGAGGTTGAAAGCGTAGTTCAGTGCCGGGAAGGCGTTGCCGTAGTCCTGAGCCACGAAGTCGTTTTCGTTGATGACGTTGTCACCGTTGATATCCTTATACTTGATATCGCCGACCTTGACCTGTCCGAACTGCTGGACGGGGCTGTTGTCGATGTCAGCCTGATCCTGGAAGAAGCCTAAGGCCACGAGGCCACGCTCTGCATCGGCAGGACCGCCGACAACAGAGAGGTTAGGATAGGCGGGGGTTTCAATCCACTCGAGGATCTTGCTCTTCACGTAAGAAACGGATCCACCTGCATTGAGGTTCAGACCGTTGCTGAACGTCTTGGCATAGCGCAAGCCAAATTCAGCACCGTAGCTGGCCACGCGACCCTTGTCGTCGTAGGACGACTGGATGCCGACCACTGCGGAGTTGAGGGAACCGGCGCTGACAAGGATGTTACGACGCTGCTGATAGAAGAGGTCGAGCGTGACGTCGAGCGAATTGGCGATGCGCAGGTCGGTACCGAGGTTAGCCTTGTAGGCCGTTTCCTGCAGGAAGTCGTCGGTGGGGAACTGCGTGAGGAATGCACCCCACGAGCTCTGGAAATTGTTGCCATACCAGAACTGCCCGTGGCTGTTGTTCCAAGCGGGGAGCCAGAGGCCAGCCTGAGGAACATAGTCGGTATGCTGGATACCGCCCGAAAGACGCACCTTACCATAGTTGAGGAAGCTGCTTTCGGGGTTGTTGGCGTAGATGTAACCCAAGCCGGCGGTCGGCGAGAAGGCCCACTTGGCAGGATAGCTGCGGTTGGAGCCATTGGCGGCCAGGACGACGTCAGCCATCAAGCGGTTGGCGTGGTCGTAGTGCAGGGCGAGCTGCCAGTTGGCACGATACCACGTGTTGCTACGGCCGTCGCGAATCTCGCTCTTCATGTTGTAGCCTGCATTAGCAGCAAAGTTGTCGCCATTGCAGAATTGGATGCCATATTTCAGGCCAGCGTTGAAGGTGGCGATGCGCCACTGCGAGTCAACGTAGTAGTTGAACTGCAGCTTATCCTCAACGGTACCCATGACAGCTTCCTGCATAGCGCCGGCGCCATCGTAGTAGTTCCAGCCGTACTGATAGCCCTTGGTGCGGGTTTCAATGGTGTTGGAGGCGTTGTCATAGGAACCGCCTACGTACAGCTTCAGGCCCTTGGTGATGACATCGAGATCCTGTTCCAATGTGATGTTGGCCCAGATCTGACGCTGGTGGGTCTTCATGAAGCCTGCACCCTGCGACTTGGCCAGGAGATTGAAGTCGCCATAGGTCTGGCTACCGCCCCATACGCTGCCGGCCGGGGTGAGGCCCATCGTGCGGACGGGGAATGCCAGAGCAGGAACTTTGTACAGGTGCCACCAAGCGTCGTTGGAGCTCACGTTGGGCACACCGTTGGTTTCCATGAGGATACCGAGGATGTTGGTTTTCACACGGGTGCTCTTGCTCACTTCGAAGTCAACGTTGGCACGGATATTGGCCTTGGAATACTTCAGCTGCGAGGTCCAGTCCTCCTGTTTGGGATTAGCATAGAGGCCGCGGGCATCAGTGTAGTCGATCTGTGTGTAGTACTGTACCTTGTCTGTTCCACCGAAGAAGGAGAGGTAGGCGTTGGTCTCGTGAGCTGTGTTCTTGAACACTTCCTTCTTCCAATCGATGTTGGGATAGACATAGGGGGCGTTTGGATCAAGTAACTTCTGCATTTCTGGGTCGTTACTATCCAGGAACTTCTGCATTTCGGCATCGGTGTAGGCTGCGGCAGCACCGTCGTTAGCACGGGCGCGATTGAGCGCGTTTGCATAGTCGTAGGCGTTGACCATTTCAGCCGTCTTCGGGTCGAACTGGAACTTGTGGGAGTAGCCGGCCTTGAAGTGGTACTTACCGTCCTTGTTGCCATGCTTGGTCTTGACAAGCAGCACGCCGTTGATGGCTTCGTGG
>JAEEGL017006883.1_pt1 | contig 16600 bp, 13 predicted proteins | sample 9134231 | NCBI WGS metagenome assembly JAEEGL01 (sample SAMN16246548, study PRJNA631951) | gut metagenome | biome: gut microbiome; feature: rumen; material: fiber-attached | host: Bos | place: Iran: Karaj | collected 2018-10 | reverse complement strand
GATTTTATTCACAACGGCATTTTTTATTTTTTGAAATATTGATTATTTCTTGTATTTACTTTTGTCGAAAGCTAAGATTCATAAAAATATTGGATGTAAGAAAGTTAATCACATTCAGAATTGTTCTTTATCTTTACCAAACTTTTCAGCTGTTTTGAAATATGAAAGGATTAGTATAAATATAAACATAGCTGGGCATAGCAATGAAGCTGTCCATCGACCATTTCGTCACACCATCGTAAATCGTAAATATTCCCTATAAACTGGAATGAGCGATCATCGACCTGGAAGTCATGCTTTCCTGAAGATTCTTCGTAAACAAACAATCCAATAAGCTATGAAAGCTAAAAAAATTATCAATGTAAATATTCATAAAACACTTCATAAGTTCTCTAATCATGAAGTGTAAGGTCCTGGATAATATTCAAATTCAGGCATTGGAAGCGAATCTGCGAATACTGGCATTTTGTTTTTTTGTAAAAAGATAAAAAGTATTATTGATTATTCTCACCTATATATTCTGCTTTTCAGAATGCTAAGATTCAGAGGAATATTGGAGTCAAAAACATCATTCAAACTCAAAATCAGTCTGATTTTCAAAATTTCTTTGCAAGGCGGAAACAAATAATAAAACTAAGCACAATGTTTAGTATATTGGCGATCATTCCGGCCATACCTAAAATCCAATTTAAGAATGCTTTTATTGTTGTTAATGAATCTCAACTTCAGATAAAGTAAAATACAAGCGATATAAGGATCCACAATATTCCTATAATTGGAAGTATCATAAATATCCAGAATCGGTTTTTCTTTCATACAATTTTACATAATACGTAAATATTTCGGATTGGAATAAGGACCTCTCGTCGTTTTCTACCTGCCTTTTTGAATATTATTCACAAACAGATATAAGTAAATACAAGAATTATTAAATAAAAAATTGTTGTTGATGTGCTCAATCCACCAAATACCGACCTTTCTGCTAATGCTGACATGTCGATTCCTGTAGAATCCGCAAATACTGGCATTTTATTTATTTATAAAAAGATAAAAAATATTGTATAGATTTAAGATACGATATTTTGTGCTGATTTCAAGTTAAAAAAAATCCCCTTCGTTTGCGTAGAAGAGGATTTCATATCTATATGTGCAGAATTATTTATGATATTGTGCTTTTCCAAATGCTAAAATTCATCGGAATATTGGAGCTAAGAATATTAATCCCAAAGCAAACCATCATGACTTTCAGAATTTCTTTGATAATTTGCATAGCATTATGATGAATAATACTAATCAAACAAGTGCAACTAATCAACATAACATACATAATATATTGATTATTTGGCTTCATCCTATTCATAACATGTTTCAAATCCATAATATTATAGCTTCTGCAATTCATGGTATTAATAGGAACCAAAATCGAGCTGGTTTTCATACGATTTTGTAAGTAACATAAGTATTCCAATATGGAATAATTGATTCTCGTCCTTTTCTACCTGCTTTTTTGAAAATAATCCACATACAAACAATCAAGAATACACAAACAAGGCAGCAAATAATTAAATTGCTTGTTGTAAGTCATTTTAATAATCAAAGACTATTAAGACCTGTTGGATCAATTGATCAAATAGATGGTTCTGGAAGTAAATCTGCGAATACTGGCATTTGTTTTTTTTGTAAAAATATAAAAAGTATTACATGTATTTAAGATACTATAATTTTGAACAAATGCAAGATAAAAGATGGAAAAGTACTTTACTTATGTTAAAAAAGCAACTAAATGTTGTTTGGTTTTCTATCAAAAATTCATTTGACAAATGGTTCCATATTTTTATATACAAATTAGTTTATCAAAAATAATTTGGACAAGATATGACTAGGATCGTATTTCATGTAGATGTAAACTCTGCTTTCTTATCTTGGTCGGCGAAACAAGTTTTGGAGCAATGATACAAAGTCGATATCAGAGAAATAGTTTCTGTAGTCGGAGTACTAGAGACTAGAAAAGGTTTTGTGCTGGCCTCCTCTACTCCAGCTAAAAAGCTTGGAATCAAAACGACTATGAGAATTACTGATGCTAGGAAGATTTTTCCATGAGTAAAAATCGCGCCTCCTGACTACAAATACTACAAAAAATGTTCAGATGAGATGATGAATATTTTGAAAAGCAAATTCAGATTATTCCAGCAATTTTCTATCGATGAATGTTTCGTAGAATATACCGAAGATATGCAAAGAGAATACTGAGATCCTGTAGATGTAGCAAATCAAATCAGAGAGTACATCAAAAGAAAGTGCGGATTCACGGTCAATGTCTGAGTCTGAAACAACAAATTTCTAGCAAAAATGGCTTCAGATTTCGAAAAACCAAACAAAGTTCATACCTTATTTTCTAATGAGATTGAAAATAAATTATGGCCATTGCCTATTGGCGATTTGTTTGGTTGTGGAAGAGAAACTGAGCCGAAATTAAGGGAACTTTGAATTACTACAATCTGAGATTTAGCAAAAAAAGATAAAGCATCCATCAAAGCAAGATTTGGACATTTTGGATGAATTTTGCATGATTATGCCAACTGAATTGATAATTCGAAAGTGGAAAATAATTATGACGAGAGGAAATGTATCTGAGCCTCCTCTATCACAAAAATTGATACAAAAGATAGAGATTACATCCTCTCGTTCTATGAATGATTTGCTGATGAATTGGCATTATCATTGAAAGACAGAGAATTAGCAGGAGATACTATCACTGTACATGTGAGGTACACGAATTTCGCCACAAAATCTCATCAAAGCAAATTGCCAAATGCGGTTAACACACCGGGTGAAATTTACACTATCGCCGTGAAATTATTTGATGAATTATGGAATCAAAAAGATTTGAATTTGGTTGGAGTGAGTATTAGTGGACTGAGAAATGTGAAGTTTAAACAAAATTCTTTGTTTTAACTTGCAATTGATTAAAATAATTTTATATTGGTGACCGTAACGTTTTTATCTTACTTATCATAGAAACAATGACAAAAACTGCATTAATCGCTACATTAGCAGAAGAACTATGAGTTTCAAAGAAACTTGCTGGAGAATTAGTTAACGCTTTCGTAGAAGCTGTTATTAAATGAGTTAAAAAAGATGGAGAAGTTAGATTAACAGGATTCGGAACATTCAAAAAATCAAAAAGAAAAGCTAGAGAAGGAGTTAATCCACAAGATCCTTCTAAAAAAATTAAGATTCCTGCTATGAACGTTGTTACATTTAAAGCTTGATCAGAATTTAAAGCTGCTGTTAAATAGTTGTTTTTTTCATAAATATGTGCTGGAAACTGATTCCAAAAGGAGTCAGTTTCTTGATTAATAAAAAATCTAAGTTACTTATGTTTATATGAGCGAAAGGGTTTTTATTATCATTAACTATCTAATGACAGATAAAATTAAACAACAATTATTGGAAAAATTCCAAGACGACATATCAGAGCTTTCACAGCCATTACAAAAATTATTGAATCAGTGATTTCAAAACTGAAGTATAAACGAAGAAGACATCATATCACAAATTGATGATATGGATCAAAGTGCTAAATTATTAGAAAAATTCTACGATTTAGCAAATAAATTAAGTATAAAAATTCTAACTATAGAAGAAATGCTAGAGTTAGAATGAAAAGAATTAGTAAAAAGTACAAAACTTTGAAAAATCGAGTTGTTTGATAACAACTATAAAACAAACGATAAGCAGTACAAAGATTATATTAAATTGTACTTCAATGATATTTCGAAATTTCCACTTCTTTCGTGAGAAGAAGAAAGAGAAATCGCAAGAAAAATTAAAAAATGAGACGAGGAAGCAAAGAAAAAATTAATGGAATCAAATTTAAGATTAGTAATCAGCATTGCAAAAAAATTCTTTGGTAGTAGATTAAGTTTCTCAGATTTAATTCAAGAATGAAATGTATGATTAATTAAAGCTATTGAAAAATTTGATCCAGATAAAGAATTTAAATTTTCAACTTATGCTACTTGGTGGATTAAACAATCTATCACAAAAGCAATTGCTGACATGAGTAAAAATGTAAGGATACCTGTACATTTAATCGATGAAATTAGCAGTTATAATAAGACTCATCAACTACTCTTTCAAAAACTTGGTAGAGAACCTACAAGTAAAGAGATAGGAAAAGAATTAAATTTTCCAATGAAAAAAATAAAGAAGATTGAAGAAATCATAACTGCAAACATTTCACTGGATACAGAAATCTGAGATGAATGATGAAGTACATTAAGTGAAATAATTGCAGATACAAATACGATGACTCCAGATCAAAATGCTGAAGTAGATATATTAAGAAAAAACCTAAATGAAATTTTGTGAATGCTAGATGATAGAGAAGCAAAAATTATCAAAATGAGATACTGAATTGACGGTCCAAAATATACTCTAGAACAAGTATGAGAAGAGTTTGATGTAACACGCGAAAGAGTTAGACAAATTGAACAGAAAGTTACACAAAAGCTGAAAGAACATGAATGATTACAAAAGATGCTATGAATTGAAGATGATATAGAAAGGATGGAAGAATTTGAAAAGACTGGGAAAAGAAAAAAATGAAAAAGAGTAAAAAAAGAAGAAGTAGAAGAAGAATATGGTTATTATGATCCAAACGATTATGAATAAATATAAATGAAAAAACATGGTAAAAACTGACTCTACAAATGGAGTCTGTTTTCTCATTATAATTTAATTAAAAAATTTGGTTAATCGCTTGAATACTTCTAAAATTTTTATATAGAATATTAAGGAAATAAATAACTATTTATTTCAGTTTTTTTTGTATAAATATGTTATTAATAGTAAAACATTGTTAAAACAATTATAAAGCAGCACAAACAAAAGCTTTTATTTCATTATTGATTAACATGGCAACAGAATGAATTAGATTTCATTTACCTACACCGAACAACCTTACATCTGAGCAAAAAAATTTAATAGCAATTGATTTATCAGATCCTAAAAGAAACTGACGGTGAGAAAATCTTATAGTGAAATGATATTGATGAACAGGTAAAACAGTTGTCGCATATTACAGAGCACTCTCACGACAGTATAATAGATACAACAATTATAAATGAACATGAGACATAATACTATTATTATGTTTTAATAAATTATTAAATAATTTACTAAAAAGCGAAACCGACTTTCCATTACAATGTGATATTTTACATTTACAAAGATTCTACGAAAATATAAGAAATCCATTGGTAAAAAAAATTAAAGAAAAATGAAACATAGAATATGATGGATGAACATTTACAATTTATACGTTTACTAAACCACGTATAGCAAAAGAATATTTTTATATAACATATACAAAAAATTGAAAAGATATATCTGAGAAAACGATGGATAACAGAAGATCAAGACGATATTTTGCAAACGAACAATCATCAGAATTTTTAAAAATATTATTCTCTCGATATGTTAAATATTGTGGGAAAAAAATTTTTAAAGAAATAATTATTGATGAATGACAGGATATTTCAGAAAATATTTTGAAAAACTTAAATATATTAACAGATCATATATCAATTTTTGCTGACGATCATCAAAAAATAAATGAAGACTGAACAAGTATTACTAAAATGAAAGAGATACTATGTCCTAATGATAATAATCTAGTTGAAGAATTAACATGCATGCAAAGAACTACTAAAGAAATTTTTGAATATGCTGCTCTATCATTCTTAGATGATGATGAACGAGCAAAAGCTATGCGTACAGCGAAAACTTGTCGTAGTGATTCAGATTCAGAACCAGATGGATGGATAGAATGAGATTCACGAGCTGAAAATATAGTATCATTAACAAAAATATATTGATTGGACAAAAAAAATTTAACAGAAAAAGATGTATCAGAAATAAAAGATTTTGAAGAAAAATACGAAATATCACAAGGGAAAAACCAGCCATATTCAAATATTCTAATAATTTGCCCAGAAACTGAACACATAAAAAGTGTATCTAAATTACTAGCAAAAAATAAAATTTCACATGGTGCATATTTTAGTACAATTGATTACGATCCAGCATATTTAGATGAAAAAGATCAAAAATATTTAAGTATTTGATTAGAAAATAATCAAAATATTTTGGTTACTACATACAAATCTGCGAAATGATTAGAAGCTGAATGTGTTATATTATACATACCAGAAAAAGAATATGTTAATTTTAAAAATTGATGAAATCATTCAGACAATGTTTTTTATACATTAGCTACAAGACCTAAAAAAAAGTTATCAATTGTCGCTGACTTTTCTTTATCTAAATACAATATATAATAATGGAAAAAGAAAAAATTATTGAAAAGATTCAATCATATGTAACAAGAGAAGATACTGTTATTAATAATGAACTTACACCTAAAAAAGTTGAAAGGAAACAAATGTGAGAAATAGATCTCGATGAAATTTTTTGAGAAAGTGGTAATGAAGAATACAATGATAATACAAACGACATAAAATATGATACTCAAAAATTTGAGTTAGATTTTTGGAATAAAAATAAAAACATATTTAAAGATTTGTTATATGAAAATAAATTTTCAAATGATGATTTCTGGTTATTTAAAGATACTATGAATATTATTCGTGGAAAATATTATTTAAATGATACATATGAAACAGTTGATAAAGATTTCCAAGATATGTGTTCAATGTTTATAACATTTCAACTCAAAAAAAATGATATTTGAATAAACAACTTTTTAAGGTATTTTAATCCAGAAACAGCTTATTATAAAAGAATAAAAGCTTTGACATTGTTTAGAAACTTAAACAATCCTCGTGAAGAAATTGGATCTGTTCGTGATGATGTTTGTTCATTATTATATGATGCTTCAAAATTAGAACCAGATTCATTTAATAAATCACTAAACATACTAAAAGAATATATAGAAAGAGTTTTCACAATAAAATATACAGATTATGATTCAAGAATGGATTTTATTTTTAAGAGTTCTGATGCCTGGGATATATGGTTTAGTATACCTGTTTTTTCAGAATGGATGATAAAATACATAAATTGAGAAGTAATTGAGATAAATAGAATAGAAGACATTCCAGAAAAAATTTCAGAAAATATAAATGAAAAATTATTAAATGAAAAAATAGATGAACAATCAGATATAATAAAAGAATTATTGAATGAAATTGCTAAAAATGAAAAAGCTGTTAATGATGCAAAAAAAGAAAAAGAAATAGCTGATGCAAAAAAGGATGAGGCTGAATTAAGATACACACAAATTATTGAAAAACTAAAACAGTTTGAAAGCACAAAAAACGAATATTTAGAATCAATAAAAAAGAAAGAAGAAGAAAATGATGAACTAAAAAAACAGATTGAGACATTACTTAAAGCAAAAGAAATTGATGAATCTGAAACAAAAAAGCATGAAGAAAAGGCAAAAATAACAGAAAAAAAACAAGAAAATATACTAGAGAACAGGCAATATTATCGCATTACTGTCGTTTGATGATCAGACAAAGTAAATAAAAAATATAATTATCTACTAAAAACGGGATTTGATTGAGAACTTGAAAAAATTTGAATTAAAAAAGAACAATTATGAAAATTATATTGAGATTATAACAAACAAAGCAACAAAGATTTTGAAAAAAAGATTGAAGATGACCTTAGGAATGAAAAGACTGATTTTGTAATAATATTACAAACCGATCATGAAACATGATTATATAATTTAATAAATAATAGTGATTTTTGAAGTCGTATCACATATTTTGCTGAAAGGGAAGAAAATAATAGAAATCCAAAATATAGAGATCAATCATTCTCAAAAGATAGATTCATATACTATCTAAAAAGAGCTATTGAAAAATTTGAAAGATCAGAAATGAATAATATTTCATAATAATATATAAACAAAAAATTTTACAATTAATTATTTATTAATGTGAATATTAAATCGGTTTAAATATGATAAAAATTGATTTGATAAAGACTGAATCCATAAAGATACTTGAACTAAGTATAACCTTGAGTGATACGATAAAAATTGATTTGATAGAAAATGATGGGACAAAGATGGATACAACAAAAGTACATGAACATATTACAATACAAGATGATATGATATAGATTGATACGATGAAAATGGATTTGATAGATATTGATTTGATATAAATTGATATGATATAGATTGATATGATGAAAATGGATATGACAAAAAATGATACAACAAAAAGGGATATGATAAATATTTATTCGATAAAAAATGATTCAACAAAGAATGAATCCATAAAAGCACATGAACCAAATATGATAAAAATGGATATGATATAAATTGATATGATAAAGACTGATTCGATAAATTCTGATATAACAAAAAATGATACGACAAAGATGGATACGACAAAGATGGATATAACAAAAGATGATACGATACGGAATGAAGAAATAAACATTGATTTAATTCCAAATGATGGGATAAATATTGATATAATAAAATTACATGAACCAAATATGATACAAACTGATACGATAAAGACTGATTCAATGAAAAATGATATGATAAAAATGGATATAATGTATTCTGATACGACAGAAACTGATTCAATAAAAAAGGATATAATGTAAAATGATATAATAAAGATTGATACGATAAAAACGGATTTGATATAAACTGAATCCATAAAACTACAAAAACAATATATGATAAAGATGGATACGATAAAGATTGATGGGATTACTACTCAAAAAACAAATATACAAAATCATGGTATGACAAAGATGGATACGACAAAGAATGATACAATAAAGATTGATATGACAGAGAATGATATAATAAAAATTGATTTAATAAAGATAAGTATGACAAAGATTGATATGATGAAAACGGATATAATGCAAAGTGACAAAATAGAAACTGATTTACAAAAGAATATCAGAACTATTTAAAATGAGATAAAGAGTATAAATGACACTGGATTTCAGTTTGAAATACTCGAGATAGAAAAAATTTATGTCGAAAATTTTCGTACATTAATTCAAAAACATGAACAGAATATGACGAAAATGGATACGATTATTTTTGATATGATAAAGAATGATATGACAAAAATGGATGGGATAAACAATGAATAAACAGAACAACTTGAACAGAATATGATGAACACTGATATGACAAAAACGGATATAATAAACATTGATTCAATTATCTTTGATATAACGAATATTGATTTAATAAATACTGATACGATAAAAAATGATACGACAAAGACGGATATGATAAAGATTGATTTAATAAATATGGATATAATCAAAAATGATACGATAAAGATTGATACGATAAAAAATGATATGACAAAGATGGATATGATATAAATGGGTATGATAAAAATGGAAAAAATAAAAATTGATTTGATATAAAATGATACGACAAGAAATGATTTAATAAACAATGAATAAATATAAAGACACAAACAAAATATGATAAAGAATGATATGATAATGAATGATATAATGAATATTGATATAACAAAGATTGATACAATAAAATGTGATACGATGCAAACTGATTTAATAAAACTTGATACAATCGTTTTACATGAAGAATGTACGATGAAAATTGATACGATATGTTTTGATATAATGAGTTCTGATGGGATAAAGATTGAATAAATAAATACACATGAAAAAAATATGACAAGGATGGATACGATAAAAAATGATTTAATAAAGAATGAATAAATAAATACACATGAGACAGATATGATGAAAGATGATTTAATATAAAATGATATAATCTAGAATGATATAATACAGATTGATTTAATGCCGACTGATACGATGAAAATTGATATGATGAATTATGATTTGATAAGAACTGATACAACGAATATTGATTTAATAAATATTGATATGATAAAGATGGCTACGATAAGGACGGATATGATATAAATTGACAAGACAAAGAAACAAACTCAAAAATAAAAGAATTAGAACATCAAAAAGAAGAATTAGAAAAGAAAGCAAAATCTAATCCTTTCTTGATTAAAAAAATACAAAAAGTTGAACAAGAAATAGAAATATTAGAAAACGAAGGAATAGGACGAGATACTGATGAATTAGACGATGAAGACAAGGAAGATGAAAATAATATGGATTGAGAAGGGCAAGAATCAAACTCAAAAATACAAGAATTGGAACGTCAAAAAGAAGAACTAGAAAAGAAAGTAAAATCTAATCCTTTCTTGATTAAAAAAATACAAAAAATTGAACAGGATATAGCAGTATTAAAAGACGAAAAAAAAGAATGAGATATAGATGAATGAGATGATGAAGATAGAAGAGAATATACATTAGGAGGCTGATATTATTCAAACTATTTTTCTAATAGTAAAAATACTTGAAATAAAGATCGAAGTGAAAGAAAAAGTATGGTAAATTATACTGATATACATTATATTTGAGTTCAATTTGAAAGCAAATACTACCCATGAACTTTTTATTGACACATATATACATATAAGACGAGAAAAGATTTCAAAAAATGAAAAATTTTGATGATAAATACACCTAAATGATTAAATAAAGCAAAAGTTGTACAAGCTCATATAGATGAAAAGGATGTTACTTTTCCACTAGAATATATCAAAGAAATTGATTAAAGTATATACCAAGTGGGATTATTTTAGACAAGACTCTCTATCCATCTCAAACTCTCATTGAGCAACTCCTCTGCTCAGCCTCATTGAAATCTATGATAAGCTCCAGAAATCGTAGTCAGACTTTTTGGCTCGTTCGCAGAATCGAAGTACAAACGAGCATTTTCTGCAAGTCAGTTTTCTGCTCAAAATATTTTGACTGGGATATGAATTTTGGAAATTTGGTCTAAATAGGTTTGTGGGTCAGCTTGAAAATCTTGGTAATATTTCTCGCCGATTCTGTGTTTATTTCAATCTCACCAATCGATAAAATATCAGTCCTCATCCTCGTGGACATCGCTCAAAAGCATTTCTCCAGCCATTGAAGGATCTCGCATGATTAGTCACGAAACATCTGACAAATCCGTGAAAAGATTGGACAAGCAACCATAACTATGTCACACAAGGAAAATCTTTTTGAATCAAAGGTCTTTGGTATATTTGATGACTGTATTTGTATCATCAATATTATCTTTGAGGCAAGTTTCGGTTAGTTTCCTCTCATTAGGCAAATCTCAGTACAGACTAAATCTAATTGTGGAAAATCAATTTTCATTGAAAAACTTTTCTCATTGGACAAAAATTGCTTCGTCCTGGTCGCTTGTGAGTCAATGGACAAAGATAATTATTCATTTTGAGTTTGGAATTTGTTTTAGGGTGTGGGTTAGGGAAAGCATGAGTGATTAATGTTTATTCAAAGTTTTATTTTAAGTGATATGAAAAACTAAATCGACTATTTATATATACGATTTAGTACTGATTTTGTGACAAAATTAGCTCTAGATTCTATCTCAATATGGTAAATTTTTAATATAGTTTTCCATAAATTCTCGGTCTGGAATATATCATTCTTCATTATATTTTTTATTAGAATCTATAATGGGTTCTCAATTATTGTCTCTTAAAATTGGAAGAGTAAATCAAAAATCTTTGCGTATATGTGTATTTAGTTCTCTTCAAAATGGGAAATATTTATATTTACTTTCATTTATAATACATGTTGTAATAAATAATTTTGCATAAATGGATATTGATTTATCAAATTCTAATACAGCGACATTTTGTGATGTATAGAAATCTTCGTTTTGAATGTATGAAGATCATAAACTTCATCAAAGTGCAACTGATATACATCATGCTTTATACGGTTTTACTCATTCAATTAAATCAACTTTTTCGACAACTCAATTATTTTCAGCAGAGCGTCATACAAAATTAATTTTAGGTTCATCTTTTGTCATAAAAGAATAATCTAATTTATTTCACATAAAAATTTTGCAAATATTTTTTAGATAAAAATATCCTCGATTTTCAACGTTAAATTTATTCATTCATGATAAGTTTTTTGTTGTTAATTTATTTATATTAACATTATAAACCCATTTAGGAAAATCTTTAATATCAATTAAGTCTAACTCGTTTATTCTTTCAACAGAGCATTTTCTTCAATATGCAAATTTATATTTGTTCTTATTTATAAGATAACAATAAAATAATAATTCTTTTTTATTCATTTTTATTTTTGGTGAAAGTACCATAACTTTTTCATTTCAACAAAATGGATATTCTTGTAAAAATGCATCTGCACTTCATCAATCTTTACTTACTGTTATTTTTCATCATTCATACTGAGCTGGGTAATCAACAAATGTTTCAACTCAATTATTAAAAGATGTTGTTGTTACATATGGTGTTTTTCATGGGTTTTCATATGCAACTTCCATTGATATCGGATTTTTACATATTTCTACATTAAATATTGTCTTTAGTTTCATTAATAATTCAATTTCAAACTAAATATGCTAAATAGTTATTAATTGTTTTTTGAAAATCTTTTTCGGATAACTTTGAATAATCAGTCTTCATGTATGCCTCGCATAATCGTTCATCTTCTCAACTAACAATTGCTGTAGCACTTATTCAATCTATAACTTTACGATTTATGAAATATTGTAGCCAATTATCCATTGTTTTTGATCGGATACTATTATCTTCCGAATCAAATTGTTCTACTCTTCATAAATTTTTTTTCTTTTTAAATCAATCTTCCTTATAATATCAGAAAAATGTTTCTTTATCTTTTGAATGTGGCTTTCCCAACGTGAATAACATACAACAAGCAGAAACAGATGCTCAAGGATAGAATACCTCATTTGGTAATGTAAATACTGCTTCTAATGTATTATCTTCCAACATTTTCTTTTTTTCTTCTGTTATTATATTGTCTGTTCAAATTGCGGCTGAAACTGGTAATAATACAGCTAATTTTACCAATTTTGTTGGTTTTCATTCTTTTTCTTTCTTTTTGTTTAAATCTTTAATTACATCTGAAAGGTATCTAACAAAAATTAATCATTTTGTTGGATCCTCTTTTTTTTCGTTTCCATCTTTATCCTTTTTCCAATCTTTTTTATATTCATTAGGTATTGTTATTGGTTTAGCATTATATGGTGGATTCATAAGTATTATATCTGGATTGGCATCTTGAATAAATTTTTTACAATTAAAACAACTATCAAATTTAATATTACTATTTCCATCTCAATGTATTAACATGTTAGTTGTTGATAATCAGTATGCTTTTTCTTCAACTTCAATTCAAAAAATATGACTCTTCTTTACATTATCCATTAGTTCTTTTGCTTCAGATTCTCTAGTACCTCTACGACAATCTGCTAATTCCTTTACCATTGCTTTAACTAAAAATGAACCACTTCCGCATGTTGCATCTAAAACAACTTTACTTCTATCAACTTCAGTTAATCTTGCCATAAAATCAGTAATATGATCTGGAGTAAAAGCTTGATTTTTATCTGCTTTACCTGTATATTTATTAAATGCTATAAAAAATAAATTTAAAATATCTTGTCATTCAGAAGAATCATCGTTTATATTCTTATAAATTTCCATTAATATAAAATCTAAAATCATAATCCGAGATTCAATACTCAATTTTTTAACCTTTTGATCATCCAATATATTCTTTTGTAACAATTTTATTTTTATATCTTTATTTTCAGAGCCATCAAGCAACTTGTTTAGTGTCTCTCATATCGCTTTTATTATTCAACTAGCTCATATTTCACACCATTGTTCATTAAACTTATTTTGTAGATATTCTGTGATATATAATTCTTTAGATCTGTTGACTTTATCTTTTAAATATAGTAATGCTGTTCAAACAAATTGGCTACGAGTTTTTTCATCAATATCGACTTTATGTAATATTTCATTGAGTTTATATGTGTTTCTCATTACGGCTTCTTTATCGTTTGTTTTTCTTACATTAAAAAACTTTCTGTAATAGTCCATTGAATCCAAAACAGTTTCATCTGGAAGAAAATGTTCATCGTCTATCTCATCCATCCAAACATTAATTTTATCGTTTGTTGTATTTGCTAATATAGCAATTATTTTTTTATTTGGATTTAATCCCTTTTCTTCCAAAAGGTATTCTGCCAATTGTTCTTTATCTGAATCTACAAACTTTGTTTTTGTTTCTATTAAGACTGCTATTTCATTATCCTCAAACCTTAAATCTAATTTATAGTGGTCAACTTTTCATACTTTCTTTTCTAAATTATCTCTTGATCAAAATGCTTGTACATAACTGTACTCGCCATTTTCTATATTGGCTGTTAAATATTTTTTTCAAACTCTTTCAATCATAGAAAATCTGTCCATTTTTAGGCCCACAAAATAATAAAATTCTTACTATATAACTTCAAACATTTTTTTAATTTTTTAAAAATGTCTGTTAAATTATGTAAAAAAATATTAAATTTTTACAATTCAATTTAAAAATTGCCGGTTGACAAAAAACAAAAAATATATACATTTAAGTATTTATTCGATAACTATTTTATCATGAAGAAATGATCATCCGATGACTTATTACAAAAATTTATATACAATAGCCGACCATTATATAAAAAAAATCCAGTTTATGAAAAAGATATAAAGGATAAATCAGTAAATAAATTAATTATTTTAAAAGAATCTGAGCATGATTATTTATCAATAAATATTCCTCTTGCATTATGACTTTTATGAATATTAACATTATTTAACAATATTGTATTTAAAATAATAATTATAGTGGTATTAATAATAATTTGTGTTAATATTTCTGTGGCGTTTAAAGAAAAAAGAGAAAATATAGAAATCTATAACAAAGTTATTTTAAAAAAAATGAAGGAGCATGATAAAAAAGAAGAAAAATTTAAAAAAGATGTACTGCAATATTTAAAACAAAGTGAATAGCTAAGGATAGTATTTTTGTATTTATTGTATGTTGTGTATAAAATTTATAACATTTTTTACTGCTACAAACATTTCTGAAACCTCTTTACTTGTTGATGCTTCTATAGGATTATATGTTCTTTTATTATGAGCATGTGCTTCTTGGTTTAACATTATTCGTTTTAATCATTTTGTTATATGATTATAATCATTTTTTATTTCACAATAATTTTTGTTTTTACATATGGTGTCATTAAAAATACCTAATATAGAATTAAATTTAACTGTAGCTTGATTTGATCATTCGAATTTACATTTTACTGTATAATTTTTATTTCATAAAAACTTATATATTTCTGTCTCAAGCAAAATTCTCATAAAAATAATTGCTTGTCTTATATCATATTTTTCAATTGAAATTTTTATTTTTTCCTGATAATTGATTTCGTTATAAATCTCATAGTTTATTCAAAACACATTGTCATGCTTTAGAAGTATTGAAGTTCGTGAGTCATCATTAGATAAAAAAGTGTTACAATATTTTTCCCAAAATAATCTATCATGTACCGTTAAGATTATTTGTTTAGATGATAAAAATTTATCTGTATGAAGGATTTCGATGATATTTGACCTATGCTCTGCATCTATCGCATTTACTACATCATCAAAAATCATAAAAGGTACATCGTTTTTTTTCATGTCTGCTCGTAGTATTGACAATCATAAGGCTCTTAAATGTCATTCACTCAAATAATTTACAGCATCTTCTTCATGCTTATCTGAAAAATGTAATATTAATTCAAAATTTTCATTATTTTCTCTAGCTTCTATAGCAACAACTTGTTCAGATTCATTATCATGCTTATTAATTTTCTTATAATATTCACATACATCACTTCGTAAATTTTCAGTTTCATTTTTTATATAAGTATTATAGAACTTATTGATGTTCTCACGAAAAATTCAATAAGCTGTATTTATACTTTCTAAAAATATGCCTTTATTTTTTGCATTCTTTAGTAACACATTCAATTCTTTTTGTTTATTTTGGTTGATTGTCGGTTCTCATTTTGAAACTTCTTCGTTTATTTCATAGTATTGCTTCAAATCATATTCAATTTGTGATAATTTTTTTTCCGCTTCTTCTTTATTATGCTTCAGCTCATTTAATTTTCACTCATTAAGTTCTTCTTTTAATTGTTTTATCTTTTCAAAATAGTTATCTTTACGTATACTTTCATCAAAGTTATTTAATTTTAATATATTCATATTTATAATATTATTTTTCTCTTCAATTTTATTTGGGATCTCATTTTCAACGGCCAATCTCATAATTTCATATTCATTTTCTAAATTTATTATTTTTTCCATATTTTCTAATTCTGTATTGGCATTTTCAAATGGGTCATCTTTCCAATTCTCTTTTTTTGTGTGACATGCAGGACAGATGTTTCTATTATTATCCGGCAAATCTCTAATTGCTTCATATAATTTTTTCATATTAATATATCATTTTTTCTCATGTATTTTTTTCATAATTTTTTTTAATTTTTTATTTTTTTCATGTAATTGTTTTTTCAAATCTAAAATTTCATCCTCTTTTATTTCATGTAAATTTTTTAATTGATCAG
>JAEEGL014652444.1_pt1 | contig 16600 bp, 9 predicted proteins | sample 9134231 | NCBI WGS metagenome assembly JAEEGL01 (sample SAMN16246548, study PRJNA631951) | gut metagenome | biome: gut microbiome; feature: rumen; material: fiber-attached | host: Bos | place: Iran: Karaj | collected 2018-10 | reverse complement strand
TTGCTATCTTTTCGGTTGTTTCCGAGGTTGATGCCGTCTTCTTGCTGTCGTTGTCTTTCGTATCCTTGGAATCCGTATCTGTTTTGTTCTTATCTTCCGATCCCGTATCCGGAGCGCCGCTCTTACTGCTGTTCTGAGTATTCCCGGAATTTGATCCGGTACTTTTCGATCCGCTGTTCTTAGACCCGCTTCCGCTCGAAGCTGTGCTGTTTGTTGTACTGTTAGATGCGTTGCTCTTCGTGGTGCTGTTAGATGCATTGCTCTTTGTAGTACTGTTTGATGCAGTACTGTTTGATGCAGTACTATTTGATCCGCCTCCCGATGAGTTCGACGAACCGGTCGATGATCCCGACGACGATCCCGACGAACTCCCCGAGCTGCTTGACGACTTCGTTATCTTAAACGAAACGGATCTGTCGGACGGAAGGTTATAGTTATCGCATCCGCTGCCTTCCAGTCCCGTGATCGTTGCGGTATGTGTTCCTGCCTGGCTCGTTCCTCCCGATACTATGAAACGGACGTTGTCGTCGCCCTTTACTCCCGTTACTGTTGCCTTCGGAACATGGCTGCTCCCGTCATATGTAAATGATGTGCTGCCCCAACTGACGCCGAGGTTTGCCTTTTCGATCCTGACTGTGATCGATCCGCTCTTCGATCTGTAATCGGATTTCTCCGCTCTGTAATACAGTGTGTACTCACCCGCATCGCGGTATGACGGTATTCCCGAAGTATATGTTGCATCCGATGATCTTGCAAATGTGAAAGTCACGCCTTCCTGATCACATTGCATCCTGATGGTCGGAACCTGTGATTGTCCGTTGTATGTAAGGGTATCGCTCTGTGATACGGACACTCCCGTTATCTCCGGATACCTGATCTCGTAATCTTTTGAGGCACTGCCCCTGTAATTCCCTTTTCCGGTGATCGTAAGTATATGGGTCCCCGCGGAAGATGCCCTGTTGCCTGAAATCTCATAATCCGTATCCCTTGTAAGAGTACGTCCGTCCACTCTGACCGAAATGTTCTGTGTCTGTTCGGAACCGTTATATAAAAGTTCATTTTCCAGAGTGATCGAAGCGTCATCAAGAGATCTTGCCCTTATAGTGAGTATTCCGTCCTGTGTCCCAACCGCAAAGTGTGAAGTGACTTCTTCCTGTTTGGAATTCTTTATGACCGGGGTTCCGACTACCGCATTCGTGTATGTCCGCGCATCTGTTCCGGATACTTCCGCCGATACTCCCGATACGGTATAAGTCTCATCACCTATCGTAAATTCAAGTGAACCATCCGTAAATCCGCTGACAGACTGTGTATCTCCGTTATAATCCAAAGTCAGACTCTTTGCGGTTATCGTTACGGGGTGCTCGTTTCTCCTATCGTCTCCCCACCAATTGACGGTAAGTGTTCCGTAATCACAAGTGATATCATAGTTACCTTCACGTGTATTGCTGTGAAGCGTATACGTGAACATGTTCCGGCTCGTTCCGGGTGCAGTCCTTGAACCCGTGACGTTCTTCTCCGCTCCTTCTCCGGACACGAATCCGTCTCCCGACACTGTCACGTTGTTGTTCGTCAGTGCGCTTCCGTCATAATCCTTGCTGTCCGTTGCCGATGTCAGCGTGACGTTTCTCTTTGTTATCGAATAATTCTTTGTCCGTCCGGTATCAGGCAGGATATAATTGTCCTTCTTAGCTCCTGACAGTCCGGTCAGGTTTGCGGTATAGTTACCCGCATTAGTCTGGGAAGCTCCCTCGATGACAGGGTTCACGACATCCGAGCCGCATTTATCCGACAGTGTTACACTCACTCCGTGAGGATCCCCGTCATATTTGACGGAAGAAAAATCACTCCATTCAAACGTAAGCGGCTTCTTCGCGATCGATGTCTCCACGTCACCCCATCCGACATCCGTTCCGTTTACGGTTGCTTTATAGTATATTCTGTACCCGCCTGCATCCGTTCCCTCGGGAATTGTTGTGGAATATGTCCCCGGAGAGCCTGTTTCATCGGCAACGGCATAACTCATCGTGCCGGGTGTTCCTCCAAGAGTCACTGATCCCGCATTTACAAGAGCATGTGCATTTCCGTCATACTCAAGTCCGGTTATACCCGTCGGAGCCGTTATGTCGACATCGGGGTCGTCTGTCTTGGACAGATATGCTTTGATGGGAAAATTATCCATAGCTATAACATCATATTCGTCTCCAAGTAAAGCCCTTCTTATGCTCTCACTTCCCAGATCATGCCATGTATTGTTCGGGACAATATTAATATAGCTTTCACCGGTATTGATCACACCCTTTGAATAAAACGCTTGTGTGGCGTTCGTTCCGCTTTCGTTAAGTCCGAATTGCACGTTAAGCCCGTATTTCCCGTCCGGTGTCAACTGGGTAACGACTACGGCAAATTTTTCTCCCTGTCTTACTATCGCAGGTATAGGCAGACTTTCCCTATGAAATCCTCCGTATTTGTATGTATTGACGAAATGAGCTATCTGTGTTCCGTCGGCCGGGTTTTTGGCACCGGATCCCAAAAGATAAATATCATATGTGACTGTAGTCCCGGGTGACGCTGTCTGACATGAAACCTCTTCCAGCTTCGCTGCTTTTTCCCCCGTATCCAGAATGTCATTAACATCAAAAACATTTGCCATGGAGACTTTGAAATTCTGTGCCGTAAAATCAACCTGGTTTACCGGCATAAGATCATACTGGGCCAGATAATACGGCTGTGTTACCGCTCTGTCAAATACAAGAGCCTCAAGCATGTCGATACTGCGATCCTCATAGGAGAGCCAGAAGTATCCGGTATGTTTTGCATTTTCTATTGCATTGTATTCCCACTTTCCGGTTGATTCATTATATACACCCTTATCCTGCCCTTCGAGAAGTCCCCAGTTTCCGCTGTTTGGGAACGCATTAGTTTCTGCTCCCCAGCTGTTCTTAACAAGCCATGCGCCGTCATTTTCCGGAATTGGTGCCGGCGTTCCGTCTTTTTTAAGATGTTCGAATTTTTCTTTGGGATAATTGTCATCCCATCCGACAATCGTAACAGCATGATTGCCATACTTTTTCTCATAAGTATAATGAGCCCATTCAGGGCTGATATATTCTGTCTTAGCCTGCTGCCCCGGCATAGAAGTATCCGCATAAAATCCAAGCTGGACCGCATTACCGTCATATATCTCTTCCTTTATGGCGTTGTTAGCTCTTTCCCAGTCGGTGGTATTTCCTTTTTCAAGTGCCGCTGAAGGGAGGGGAAGAATGGCTGATTCTTTTAATACATAATCCTGCTTCCAGCGAAGTGGAGCGTCGATCCACCAGTCATCATTCTCGCTGTAACACAAATCGACACCCTGTACTGTATACTTATAACCGTTCTTTCCTCTGTATATAAACAACGGGTCATCACTTTCTCTGACGGGACCAATGCCTGCCGCAAAAAGGCTCGTCGCCACGAACGAAAAACCTTCGGTGTAAATCTGTGATGATCCTGTCTCCCCCTTAAAGATTGTTCCCTCACCCTCCTGGGATACGTATTTGGAGTTGACGTTATCTATTGGCCGTCTCGCAAAAAAAGCAACCTGTTTTTCCGACAGATCAAGATCATTTGTGGCAAGTCCGTGACTGATAATGCTTGTTTCGGCTGAAGCGATAGCCGCAAATCCCCAACATGTACCGAACGGGTTCTGAAGCTTGACGGACGTGACATAACTTGTATCTCCGACACCGTCATTATTTGTATCAACGTTCCTAAGATCATAAGATTTTAACGTACTCGGAATCGGAGCCCCGCGGAGCTTCCTTCTCTCCGGTGCCCTGAACGCGAATGCGTCTTCGCCCCTGTTTTCTTGGAGCTGTCTCCCTATCTCGCGTAGCTCTTCACTTATCTCGTTTTCCTCGGCATTTGCCGGAAACACAAACGGAACAGACGCAAGCAGGATCGTTGCCGTCAGAAATGATATCAACTTAACGAATCTCTTTCTGAAAGATTTCATGTTATCCTCTCTTTTGTTTAAGATCTGATTTCTATTTCCACTCAACACACATCATTGTAATATCGTCAAATTGCGGTGCTTCCCCTACAAATACATCCATGTCCTTCCTGACGTTTTCAAGAAGCTTCTTCGGATCGGCACTAGGATCGCTGTTAAGTGCCGCAAGCATTCTGTCTGTTCCGTACAGTTCGTTCGAACTGTCGGTCGCCTCCGCAACACCATCGGTATAAACATACAGGCGGTCTCCGGAATGCATTTCGAATTCATGCTCCCTGAACTTAATACCTTCCATCGTGGCAACCGCGGGCGAATGTCTGTATATGACAAGCTCCCAGTTTCCGTCTGCCCGTTTTATTGCGGGATGCTCATGTCCGGCGTTTGCCGCTACACCTTTGCCTGTGGATATTTCTATGACTGCCATCCAAACCGTAACGAACAGTTCGGCCTCATTCTGCTCGCAGAGCATGTCATTTGCATACGAGAGTACCTCAGCCGGAGAACCTCCGAGCTGGGCCCGGTTCTTGATGAGTGTTTTTGCGATGACCATGAATAATGCTGCGGGTACTCCCTTTCCGGATACGTCCGCCATGACAAGTGCCAGATGATCGTCATCGATAAGGAAGAAGTCATAGAAATCACCGCCGACTTCCTTCGCCGGATCCATCGTGGCATACAGATCAAATTCATTACGGTCGGGAAATGCCGGGAACTTATTCGGAAGCATATCCGCCTGGATACGTGTTGCGACATCAAGCTCCGCACCTATCCTTTCCTTCTCGGCGGTGATCGTCTGAAGTTCATTCATGTAACGGTCAAGTTCCTTTACCATCGATGAAAAACTGAATGCCAGACGCTCTATTTCGTTACCCGTCTTTATAGTTCCAAGCTGCTTCGAAGCCTCCTCACTGTCCTTGCTTCGCTCGTATTCCGACATTATCTTTGTCTCTTCATTAAGCGGCCTGACAACGATCTTTCTGATATGTCTGATCACAAGGATCAGCATGACAACGAAGAAGAAGACCGTGATCATCAGCATCGCCAGAAGCATGCGAAGTATCTGGGTGATCATCTCCTTCGACTTGAACGAAACACCGACAAGAGCTTTCATGGACCCATTTGCATATACCGGCTCAAACGCATGTATGACACTGTGATCGGCGCCCTCGCCTCTTGACAGTTCCATTTCACGTACAGGCTTACCGGTCTTGATGATCTGATCCATGACCGAGTATGCACCCTCCTGATAAAAGCTCAGCGTTCCGAGTTCAAACAGATCTCCTCCGTCACTTGCCCTCTTTTCGTTTTCCATCGTTCCTGTAACGAAGATGAACATCTGCCCGTCAAGTATCTTGAAACTGTACAAATATAATGGCGAATACGCCCGTTTCATTCTGTCGAATTCTCTGCTTAAACTGCTGTAACACAATTCCGCAAAAAGCTTTTGACTTCTGTCATCCATCTTTGCCAATTCATCGTCGTCGACGGATTTTAAGTCTCCGATATAGGGCTGCAGATGTCTCAGTTCCTGATCTTTTTCCTGATACAGTTCATCGTTGTCATAGACAAGATCCATTTCACTGCAGTGCTTTTCCCAATATTCAAACAACCATCCGAGACCTTTGTAGCTCTCATATTCCGCAACGGCACTGTTGGCAAGTCTTGATGCGTCGTCATACTGTTCATTTAAATAATACGATGTTGAGAACAGGCCGAGAACAATCGCGTTGGCCAGGATGAGAATGATCATAAAGATTATGAACGGTCTCGTGATCTGTTTTAATATCGTGCGTCTTCTGTCTTTCTTGTTCCTCATGATCTTAATCCTTTGATCGTATGATACTTCTCTTTATATGAGTATAGATCTGAATGATCGAAATCCCGAAAAAGAGAACGAGTGCATAATTCAGCGGGATACATATCATCGGTATGTTACCCACATACGGTCTCAGTATTCTTGCAAACAGATACGGCAACGGCATATGGATAAAATACATTTCAAGCTGATGCCTTACGAGAAAATCATATGCTTTCGTATCCGTTATCCGGATCCATACTTTATTATCTTCAAGATACATGAAAAGAAAAAGGGAGAACAACGCACCCGAAGGACGTGCTATATACAACCACGCAAAATGAGATGGGAGCATTACCGCGTGAGCGATAACGACCGCCAGAAACAGTCCGGCAAGCAGGAGGTGTGTCTGCTTTGACAGTGCTTCTATCCTGTCCCTTATGCCGTAACAGAATATTCCCGCAAAGAAACAAATAAGATAAGGTGCGATCTGACTCAGTTTAAAGTACGGGAAATCAGCAAGATAAAGATCAACGCAAAATGCTGCGGCAACCGTTATAACAAACAGTACAGCCTGTAAGTGTTTCTTGATGAGGAATGATAACAGAATAAAAAAAAGTGCGACCCAGAACAGCATCCACAGAAACCACAAATGGTCCGAAAACTGTCCGAGAGCCATGCACTTATATCCTTCCGCCAATCCGGCACCGTCCGGACGGCCGAAAGCCTTGATGTCAAACAGCGTGTAAAGAGGAACGAGCCATATCGTTCCTATGATATAGTACGGGATGATAAGACGTTTGATCCTCTCCCATACACTCTGAGGTATCGTCCTCTGACGCGTTGTGAGTGATCGCGCATACACAAACCCGGCGCAGAACACAAACGACGCTATGAGGGTCACATTGAACATGTTTCCCGCAAAAGTCGCAACCGGTGAAATGATACCGAAACTTTCCGCAAAGTACGGATTGTCCTCGTAAAACAGTCCGCAATGCCACAGAAATACCAGAAGGATGCTCACCGTTTTGATATCGGTTATGTAACTGATTTTGTTAGATTTTTCCGCCATTCTTATATTATATCAAGATTCGGCGTCATGCTCAATTGTCATTCTTCTGTTTATTTAAGTATTTCTCGGCACTTGCGACGTCCTTAACAAACACACCCTTATAGGAATCCCCGAGAAGTGATTTTATCTTCCTGAGCTTATCCGCGGAATCGCTGATCGCGATAACGACCGGCTTATCCCCGTCATCTTCCTCGGCTTTCGCCTCATCGGCCTCCTCCCGGATCAGGGCAGGATCGAGATATTTCAGAAGGATCGCTTCAAGCGCGTCGTACATTACGGGCTTACTCAGATAATCCGTAAAACCTTCTTTGATATAATTCTCGCGGGCTCCGACTATCGCATCCGCAGTTAGCGCTATTACGGTTGTATCTTTTGCAAGGTTGTATTTTCTGATCTCTTCCAGAGTCTGTATGCCTGACATCCCGGGCATCATCTGGTCGAGGAAGATCAAGTCAAATGATTTTTCCTTAAGTATCCTGATACATTCCTGCCCGGACTCGGCGGTGGTGACGTTTATCTTTGTATCTTCAAGCAGACTTGCTATTACCTCGAGATTCATATCGTTATCATCGACAACGAGTACCTTTGCCGAAGGCGCGATCAGGACAGGTTTGTATTCTTCCTTGTATGTCTGCATCCTCGTGAGGTTCTGTGCAAAGTCGCCTATCGGTGTTCTATCCACGACGGTCTGCTTCATCTGAGCCGTAAACGTTGTACCCTCACCGTATTTACTGTTGACACCGATCGTTCCGCCCATCATCTTGACAAGACGCATTGTGATGTTAAGACCGAGCCCCGTTCCTTCGATATTTCTGTTCTTGTCCTCTTCAAGTCGCTGGAATGATCCGAACAGTTTTCCGAGATCCTCGTTTTTGATCCCGATACCCGTATCCGAAACAACGACCCACAGCATTTCCGTATTCCAGTCAAACGAAACATCAACCGTGACGCTTCCCTCATGGGTATACTTGATCGCATTGTTGATAAGATTGAGCATAACCTGGCGTATTCTTATCTCATCTCCCAGCATGACCGTCGGAATATCTTCGGAGATCTTCAGCTTATATTCGAGACCTTTATCCTGCGCCTTCTTCATCGTCATGTTAACGATATCGTTCATGACAGAAGAGAAACTGTATTCCACGGGTATCAGTTCCATCTTGCCGGATTCGATCTTGGAGAAATCAAGTATGTCGTTTATTATGGACAGAAGTGTCTTGCCGGCGCTCTGGATATCAAGCGCATATTTCCTGACCGGATCCTGCGGAGACGAACGAAGGATCATCTCATCCATACCGATTATCGCATTCATCGGAGTTCTTATCTCATGGGACATATTTGCGAGAAAATCACTCTTTGCCTTGTTGGATGCATTGGCTGCATCTTTTTCAAGTTCAAGTACCTTCCTCTCGTATGAAGCCTTCTGCTCTTCAAGCTTCATATTCTCAACGCTCTTTGTGTATTTACGCTCGTTCCTGTATCCTACGATATAGAATAACGCTATCATCGCAAATACGAATACATATATCAGATTGTTTATCAGGATCTGGCTTCTTGTTTCCTCATACATTTCCCTGTCACCGACGATCATGACGACATGCCAGTTGTTCGTTATCCCGTTAACAAACACAGTGCTCTCTTCACCGTCGTATGTGCATGTGAAACTTCCGCTTTCCACATCCTTTATCTTCTCAAAGAACCTCTCTCCCTCGGGCGTATCGGTGATATGGGTTCCCTTTATGCTGTCATCTCCGTGAGCGACGATAAATCCGTCCTCATCAACGACAAATCCGTAACCTTTACCGTTTACATTGAGCTCCTTCATCATATCCTGTATGCCTTTGAGCTGCACATCAAGAGATATGATGTTCTGCCGATCCGGAAGCATCCTGCACACCGAAATGATCACGTTACCCGTTTGTGCATCAACGTAAGGCGGAACGAATGCAACCTTCCCGTCACTTTCTCTCGCGATGATATACCAGTCACGTGTTGTCGGATCCCAACCTTCCGGCGGTTCCCAGTTGAGTCCGTCCATATACCGGGCCATGATGACTCCGTATAATCCGGTAAAGTTTTCATTAAACTGTTTCTCGACATTATCTGTTTCTTCAACGAGGAATTCATGTATCCTTGCCGGGGTACTTCCCGAAACAAGCATATGATAGACCGAGTCGGCAGTTACATGCAGAATGTTCTCCGCGGTATTCAGATGATTGTTGATCATGGAAGAAACGTTTAATACCCTGTCTTCTATGACGGCATTCGAATTCGATACGGCTGCGTTCTTCATCAGTCGCGAAGTATAAATGGCCATAACGGCAATAAATACGAACACAAGAATGAGCGGTACGAGCATACCGTGCTTCTTGAGTCCGAACCGTTTCGATCCTTCCGTTTTGATCTCTTTATCCTGCTCAGTCATAGAAATCCCCTTTGCAAGGCTTTTATTCAATCGTAAAGTACTGTTCCGGAACTTTCACCTTCGTTACACCCATATAGTGCCCCGGATCTCCGAAGATATAAGTATCCTGATAAACAAGGAAAACATTATCCATCACTTCGCCGGTTGAGGCATTTGTAAACTTCGATCCGTTCCATTCGGTCTCAGGAGTGTATATCCTGTATGCGGAAATGATGTCGTTAAGGTCCGTCAGTTTGCTTTTTCCCATCAGAACGTTTCTGGCATGTTCGGCCAGTCCCGCCGAATTGGTAAATCCGTATGACGAAGTCCAAGTGCCGAATCTTCCTGCGCCGCCGCCGGCAACTACCGCTGCCTCAACTTCCTTCGTTATCTTCTCGAAGTCACCGCTTGCACCCGTGATATCAAGATCGAGTGCCCCCGGGTATCCCATGATAGGCGACGGAAGATCGGCTTCTATAAAATATCCGCCGTGCTCCATCAGACCTTTGATGAGCGGCTCGGTGTGAGCATCATTGGTACAAAAATACGCGGTATTGACTCCGTATTTACTAACCCACTCGGGTACATGCTCCGTGATAAACGCCTGGGCTCCCGGAACACCCACGTCCGTAGTCGGATCGGGTGCCTCTTCCATCACAAACTTCATGCCGAACTCTTCGCAGGCCGCCTTCATGATGTTTACGCGTCTTGAATAGATTTCATATGAAAGATGACGGGGGAAGGAAATGTGAACAAACGTATCACAACCAAGTTCATGTGCTGTCCTTATCATCAGATATCCGCGGGCAACAAAATCGTTATTTACAACCAGATCCGCCACACCCTTGATATCATCAAATACATCAAATGTTTCACCTGCTATGCACAGAACATCGGGACGTTTTTCCTTGACCTTTTTAAAAGCTTCCAATGTTCCTTCGACCGCCTGATTGACAATGATGGCTTTTATCTTCGGATCATCCGCCAGGTTTGCTATAGTCTGAACGGTGGTGTCCATCTCCTCCGTGAAATTGTCGGGATAGATGGCAAGCGTTACCATATCGTTACCGTATTTCTTCTGAAATGCCTCGGCGCCACGCCTGTCATCTTCAGACTGCGCAAATGAACCCGTAACAATACCTATGCGAAAATCATCCGCCCCGGCTTCTTCCTCCGCCGAAGCCTCCGACTCTTTTGAGGTATCATCCGAAACTTCTTCTTTCGTTTCCGATGCCGTATCCTCTACCGCGGGCGTCTGAGCCGCATCCTGTGATTTTCCGCAGGCCGTAAGGCCAAGGGCCATAACGGATGCGATCATAATGCTCACTAACTTCCTTTTCATAATGTTCCTCCTGTTGCTGTTTATGCTAAACGATCTGCATAATCCCTGCGGGATCATGCTTTTTCAGATATTTATCTTTCGCCTCTTCTCCGGTAACACATATGCATTTGTATATTCCGTCGAGTTTGACTTTTTCCTGTTTGATCTTCTCGGGATCGTCTCCCCAGATGAGCATGACCGGAAGCTCATCCGCCCCGCTCGGTGACAGCTGCTTATCTTTCGGTATGTACTCCTTGAGTACCGCCTCCAGCACCTCATATTTGACGGGCTTTGAGATGTAATCCGTAAAGCCTTTTGTGATATAGCTTTCCCTTGCTCCGATTATCGCATCTGCCGTAAGAGCAATTACCGGAGTATCTTTGAGAATATTAAGCTCTCTCATCTCGGCAAGCGTTTCCTCTCCGCTCTTCTTTGGCATCATCTGATCGAGAAGAATGCAGTCGTACTTTGTCTCTTTTACTTTCTCGATACATTCATCACCCGAAATGACGTAATCCGTCTGTATCTTCGTATCGCGCAGAAGGCCTTCCATAACATCAAGGTTCATGTCATTGTCATCAACAACAAGCACTCTGGCACTCGGAGCATACAGGCCTACCTCGTCTATCTCCATGCTGCTTAAGTAATTCCTGACTGCGCTCGAGAAATTCCCTATCGGTGATGCTTTCACGACCTTTTGCTGAACCGTTACGGTAAAAGTGCTTCCTTTGCCGTACTCACTCTCAAAAGAGATACTGCCGTCCATCATCTGAAGTAGCCTGTTGGTGATGTGAAGTCCCAGGCCTGTTCCCTCGATGCTGTGATTTTTCCTCTCGTCAAGACGCTGGAAACTTTTGAACAGCTTATCCTTATCCTCATCTTTTATGCCCATTCCGGTATCGGCGACTTTAACGATAAGGTTGATGTAGTTCCCCATCATTACCTGTTCCGATGTCACATCAACCTCGACGCTGCCTTCACTCGTGTATTTGATGGCATTGTTGATGATATTCAGAAGTATCTGACGGATCCTTATCTCATCTCCGAACAGTACGGACGGGATATCCGAAGATACGTTAAAATCATATTTCAGCCCTTTCTTCTTCGCACGGATCCTTGTTATGTTCAAAACGTCGTTAAGAACGGACGCTATGTCATATTCGGCCGAGACTATCTCAAAATTCCCGGATTCGATCTTGCTAAGATCCAGAATGTCATTGATGATCGACAGAAGAGTGTTTCCGGCGCTTTTTATCTCAAGGGCATAATCTCTTACCCGGCTTTCCTTAGTATCCCTGATTATCATCTCATCCATACCGAGGATACCGTTAAGAGGTGTTCTGATCTCATGCGACATATTGGCAAGGAAATCATCTTTAGCCTTGTTGATGTGTACAAGTTCGTTAGCCTCAAGCCTTATTCCGATAAGCTGCTTGATCGTGTGAATGATCGAACATATCATGAATCCGAACAGTCCGAGTGCCATAAACAATCCCGAGAACACACCGTTATGCGCAAACTGATATGCCAGTATCTGTATGATCGCGGCGACGGCCAACACCGCGAAGCCAACCGCAACGAATACATATGACCTGATCAGATGTCTTTTTATATCAAGAACGATCGATACAATCATCGCAACAATCGATACAAGGACGCATCCGGCAGAAAAGATGAAGCTTTGTGTGAGCGGTACTTTTCCTGCCACAAACAACACGGAGCAGACAACGAAATTGATCGCCGTGATTATCAGCGCCACTCCTTCAATCTTTCGGTATCGTCCGTTCTGAAGCGAATCGATAAACACCAGAAACGGAAGCGGCATCACCATCACCATGAGAAACGGTGTATCCGACATCACGGAAATATTACCCGCATACAGTTGCCTGAAGATGGAGTTGGACAGCACCCAGCATGCGCCGATGATAACACCGATCGACAGATGCTCCATCTCCAGATATTTGTTGTGGATATACTTATACACGACTGCGGCGATCAGGCATATCAGACCGAGCATCAGAAGAGCCAGTCCCACAAACAGCTCCAGTCCGTAGTGTTTGAACAGATACCCGAGTATACCGATCCGGGTTCCGATATACACCTCATATACCATTCCGAAATTATATTCATATGAGACCCTGAGAACCTTACCGGCATCTTCGGGATAAAGTGATGCCATGACATAGCACTCGGCGGATCTGTCTCCGAGAAGCCTGTAGTCTTCTATACGATAACTCTCCCGAAGTTCATTATCGATATAGATATCCATATCCATGCCGCGAAAGCACAGCACAGCATAATCCTTGCTAAAACTTTGCGGAAGGGTTGTTTCCAGAACAATATCCGAATCGGTCCTGCCCGGTACGATAAACGGAACCCTGGTTCCGTCGGGTTTGATCTGAACCCAGTTGTCACCCGGAAGGACATCACAGACGTTTCCGTTTTTCGGAACATTTTGAGGAAATGCTATTCCGCCGATGAAAATGTAACCGAATACTATGATAAGAATGATCGCAAGACACAGTCTGATCTTTTTTGTCATATTTCCTTACTCGATCGTAGGTATTATATCTTTGATGATCTGCGCGGATTCATCATACACAAAGTCTTCTATATATCCGATCGCTTCTTTGAGTCTGTTTGCCTGACTTGTTCGAAACGGATATCCGGTTAGTTTCTTTGCAAGCCTTTTGGCTTTGTCATCATCGAAATCATCAAGCGCATCAAGAAGCTTTTGAGCTGTATCTTTTGCCTCGTCAGCCGATATCTCATCAGCCGCACGAACGTCTCCCATTTCTCCCACGGGGGCAAGTTTTTCAATTAGCGCCGCATAATCGGACATTATCGGTCCGTTCAGTTCTTCTATCAGAGCGGTATCCTTGCTTCTTGCGGCGGCTTCAAGCGTCTCAAAGCTTCCGGAAAGAGTCGTTGCGCCGATCATCTTTGCATTGCTCTTTAACGCATGGACCGTGATCATGTAATTCTCATAATCCTTAACCGCATAATACTCATCAACGAGAATCTTATTCTTCTCGTAGTTTTTGAAAAAGCGGCAAACCGCAGAAATATATTTGTCCGCTCCGCCCGTATATGATAAGCCTGCCTTTGTATCCAGACCCATTTCCGCCAGACTGTTAATGTCAATTCCCATATTCTTTCTCCTCCAGTGCATCAATGATCTTTGCGACGATCTCGGATTTCTTTGAGGGTTTTACGAGATATCCCTGGGGACGCAGTTCCGCAAGAGTCTGTATGACCTTCTTCTTCTCAGTAACACCCGTAAGAAAGATCACCGGGATATCTTCCCAATCTTTTGTGTCATGAATATTTCGAAGAACTTCCGGTCCGTCCATAACCGGCATAAGATAGTCAAGAAGGATGAGGTCACAACTCTTTTTTGCAAGAAACTTAAACGCCGCTTCTCCCGATTTGACACACGTCACATCATAGAACTCCTCAAGCTGTTCCTTGATATGCATGAGCTGTTCGCTGTCATCGTCAACAACGAGAATGTGTTTTCTGCTTGAAGCTTTTTCATTTACGAATTCCCTGAAAGTCGAAAGATTCTGTTCCTTCTCTTCCTCAAGCTTCTTTTCGATCTCCGTCAGTTTCTCGTAAAGCGCAAACAACGAAACAGGTCTCGAAAGGAACAACACCCGTTCAAGCTCGGTATATTTCATAAACAGTTTCTCATCATTTTCATCCGTAACGACTATCGTTGTGATATTACCTTGCATAAGTGCTTTTTTCATGACGTTATATGCTTCTATCGTGACCGATGATTCATCACCCAGACAAATGATCACCACTTTAGGAAGTTCGGTCAGCATCAGATCAAAGAGCTTCGTTTTGTTCGGATCGCATTTGATCGTGACATACCCCCTGTCAGCCTGAAGATGCTCACATATGTCAGAAGCGACTTTTCGGTTTTTGCCTGTAACCAGTACTTTTAATTCCATAGTATCTCCCGTTATAATTGTTCTCAGTTAATTCTTTTGGTATGAAGTATCGTCAGCTGTTCGTTCATTTCAGCAACCGTGTGTTTCCAATACAGATAGTTGACCAGCCATATGATCACATATACTGCGACATAACCTGCAAGCGCTATCGCAAATTCCGGGCCGGGCTTCCACCATTTCATGGGGATCTCTATGCACAGAATAGTTGCAAGAGTCAGAGATGCATGTACGACCGTCTGCTTTGTCAGTCCCCAGCTTTCTATCTCAAATACCGCTGTTGCTCCTACCGGGATCATTCCGTGTATTCCCGATACTATGACATGAAGCAGAAGACTTCTTCCTTCCGTATTAACCGGCGGGATCATCCAGATGGCAATTCCCACGAACATTCCCGCAATAAATCCGATAAGTGATTTGATGATGAATTTATTCCGAAGTTCCATTACTTCACCTCCGAAACACTGCCCTGCGAAAGCAGTGATTTTATCTGCTTAACTCGGCTTCTTGAAACCCACGATTTGATCCCGCAGTCAAACTCCACTCCGATAGTCCCGGACATGTTAAAGTCAAAACACTTGACCTTGTAAAGATTGATTATCTCCGACTGTGAGATGCGAAGAAATCTTGCTTTATCAAGAACATCCTCAAGACCGGCCAGCGTCCTTCTGACCGAATACGTCGCATCCTTCGTCTGAAGTATCACCTTGCGTCCTTCCGTATGAACCCTAACGATATCGCGCTGGGATACAAACACCAGCTTCTCATCCTTATTCGCCGCTATCTGCGGGTAATCGGAATTGGATACATTCTCAATGGCACAGATTATGTTCTCAACCTGCTGAGTATTTGTTTTTGTTCTGATCGTTACGTGGGGATCAACATATTGTTCGTCAAGAACAACCTCGATATCGACCATGTTTTTCATTCGTTCACCATCCGTTTTTCTGCATAAAATAACAACTTATTATAATATATAGCCTGAACCCGAATGTCCCGGCGTGTATATTCGGTCGATTTCTGTGTCTGATCGGTAAATACTTTCTCTGAAAATCGACACCTTCGAAGTACTTTTACGGTTTGATAAGGGCACAAAACTATGATAGATTATACAAAAAGGAGCAAAACAATGCATTTAAGCGAACTTGATCATTTTGAAAACATCACTGTACAATGCCATGACAATCCCGATCCCGATGCCCTGGCATCCGCATACGGACTGTTCAAATTCTATTCCCGAAAAGGGTGCGAGGTAAGGATTATTTACAGCGGATCAAAGAAGATCACTAAATCGAACCTGTTGCTGATGATAAAAGAGATCGGTATTCCCGTTTCATATCATCCCGCCGGATCGGAAAAGATAAAAGGTCTGCTGATCACCGTCGACTGCCAATACGGACAGGGAAACGTTACAAAGCTTGAAGCCGATGAATATGCGGTTATAGATCATCACAACGGAACGAGCTACATACCCCGGAGTATAATACGTCCGGAATTGGGAAGCTGTTCTACTCTTGTCTGGAGTCTTATGACAGATGAGGGCTATGATGTCATTTCCGACAGGGCTCTTTGTACTTCCTTCTATTACGGACTTATGACGGACACCGGGAATTTCTCGGAAATATCGCATCCTCTTGACAAAGACATGCGTGATTATCTGATATTCGATGAGTCATTGATCCGACTGTTTACAAACAGCAATCTGTCGCTTGATGAAATGCGTATCACCGGCGAAGCGCTTGCCGGATATGCATGCATCAGCAGCTACAGTTGCGGGATCCTCGAGGCCGATGACTGTGATCCGAATATCCTCGGTATCATAAGCGACATGGCTCTTCAGGTTGACGGGTTCAATGTCGTGATTGCTTTCGGTCACGTTTCCGGCGGATTTAAGCTGTCGGTCAGAAGTTGTATCAAAGAAGTCATGGCTGATGAGTTCACGCGTTTTATCACTTCAGGAATCGGTTCCGGCGGTGGACATGATTACAAAGCCGGAGGTTTCATCAGTGAAGACCGCTTAAGCGAAAATCACCCCGGCCTCTCTATCAGGGATTATCT
>JAEEGL014026487.1_pt1 | contig 16600 bp, 15 predicted proteins | sample 9134231 | NCBI WGS metagenome assembly JAEEGL01 (sample SAMN16246548, study PRJNA631951) | gut metagenome | biome: gut microbiome; feature: rumen; material: fiber-attached | host: Bos | place: Iran: Karaj | collected 2018-10 | reverse complement strand
CGCTGGGAGATCTGCCTCTGCCGGCGCCGGTCCATATCCACGCGCCCCAGCTCCTTCGTGTCCAGAAGCGCCGAGGTGGTATTGGAGGAAATGGAGCGGATCTTGAACAGACCGTGATAGTGCCTGTCCTCCGGCACGTAATTGATGCCTTCCCGCAGGAGTTTGCTGGTGGGATGCCCGGTGATGTCCTTCCCGTCCAGGGTGACGGTGCCGCCCAGCACCTTGTCCCGCCCGAAGATGGTGCTGATGAGCTCCGTGCGGCCGGCGCCCACCACGCCCGCGATGCCCAGGATCTCTCCCGGGTACAGGTCGAAGGAAATGTCCCTGAAGCCGTAACCGGTCAGGTTCCTGACTTTCATGACCGGCTGCAGCCGGTCGTAGGGCACCGGTTCGTAAGCCCGGCCGTCTTTGCCGGCGGCGCCGGTGTCGATATCCGCGGGCAGGAGGCCCCTGACGAGCATCTCTTTGTTGAATTCCTCCACCGGGCCGTTCAGGGTGATCACGCCGTCCCGCATGATCGCCACGCTGGTCGCGATCTGGAACACCTCATTGAGCCGGTGTGTGATATAGATCATGCTGATGCCGCGGCGTTTAAGGTCCTCCACCACCTTGAACAGGGCCTGGACCTCGCCGAAGGTCAGAGCGCTGGTGGGCTCATCGAGGATCAGCACCTTGGCCTCGCGCATCAGGCCGCGCAGGATCTCCACCAGCTGCTGCTCGGCGATGGACAGGGTGCTGGCTTTGCGCTGCAGGTTGAGGGTGAAGCCCAGCTCGTCCATATGGTGCGTGAGGCGCTTGTTGAGTTCCGCCGTGTTTTCCTTAAAACCCATCAGGATGTTTTCCCTGACGGTCATGTTGGGGAACAAAAGGGGCTCCTGGGGCACCAGGTAAATGCCTTCCGCCAGGGCCGCCGACGGTTTGCCCAGCCTGCAGGGCCTGCCTTCCAGATAGACCTCGCCGTCATCCGCCTGGTAGATGCCCATGATGATCTTGACCAGGGTGCTCTTGCCCGCGCCGTTGCCGCCGATCAGCGCCAGTACGCTGCCGGCGGGCACGTCCAGATCGACGCCCCGCAGCACCACGTTGGTGCCGAAGGATTTCCTGATGCCGCGGACCGACAGCCGGGATGCCTGTGTGGCAGGCGAACTCATGCACAATACCCCCTACAAATGAATAAATGTTCTTTGCGGGTATTTTTATCGCTGGGCCTATCTTAGCGTTTCATGCCCTTTTTGTCAAGCCTTTTGTGATAATTCCGCCATAACAAATGACGAAAAAACGGACAAAAGTATCAAACCATCCCCACTCTGGGCGGATGCGGGCCGGTCTGTCCATGGCCGCGGCGCGCGCCGGGGGTCCGCCGGTACTTTTTCTTCCGGGACCGTTGACAGGGCGGGACCGAGGTGATATACTGTCTGTGAGTTACATTTGTTACAATGTTTAACTTTTGAATAAGGACTGGGGCGGCATGGATTACAATGACGCGCTGATGGCCAAGGCGGCGTGGTACTACTACTACGAGGGGATGACCCAGCAGCAGATCTCGGACCGGATCGGCGTGAGCCGCATCCGGGTGATCCGTTTGCTGGAAAAGGCCCGGGAGACCGGGGTGATCCGCTTCAGCCTGCGCCGGGGACACGAGGAGCGCCTGAAAACAGAAAAAGCGCTGATGGAACGCTTCGGCCTGGACGACGTGTTCCTGGTCCCGGGGCCGGCCGATCCGAGGGACACCAACGCCAACGCGGCGGAGGCGGCCAGCATGTACATCCTGGAACGGCTGAAGGAGGACAGCGTCATCAACATCGGCTACGGGGACACCCCCAGCCGGGTGCTGAACAACCTGGCCACCCTGACGGAAAACACGATCACCTGCGTGTCCCTGACGGGCGGGGTGAGCTATTACCTGCCCAACACCCGCAGCAGCGTATTCAACGCCCGCCTGAGGTTGATCCCCGCGCCGCTGCTGGCCTCGAGCCCGGAGATGGCGGAGGCCTTCCGCCAGGAGAGCAGCGTCACGGAGATCGACCGCATGATCTCCCTGGCCCAGATGACCGTAGTGGGCATCGGATCCATGGACGGGAACGCCACGATCTTCCAGTCCGGCCTGCTCAACAGCAACGACCTGCTCTATCTGACCATGCGGGGGGCCAAGGGAGACGTGCTCAGCCACTTCGTGGACGAGTCCGGCCGCCTGATCCCCAGCCCCGTGGAGGACCGGCTGATCGCCGCCTCCCTGGACGAGATCAAGAAGCTGAAAAACGTGATCGGCGTGGCGGCGGGCATCGTCAAGGCGGACGCCATCCGCGCCGTGCTCAGGGGGGGCATCCTGGACATTCTGATCACCGATACCGAGACCGCCGAAAAGGTCCTTGAGAAGGACTCCGCCGACTGAACGAATCAAACATGCCGATCATACGCGGTAAAGGAGGAGAACGCATGAATCAGTACCTGATGGCCATCGACGCCGGCACCGGCAGCGTGCGCGCCGTGCTTTTCGACACGGAAGGCACGCAGCTCGGCTGCGTCCAGAGGGAATGGACCCACCTGGAGGATCCGCGTTTCCCCGGGAGCATGGACTTCGACTGGGTCAAGAACTGGGACCTGGCCAGCGCCTGCGTGCGTGGGGTGCTCGCCGAAACGGGCATCGACCCCGGGGAAATCGCCGCCGTGAGCACCACCTGCATGCGCGAGGGCATCGTGCTCTACGACGCGGAGGGGAACGAGATCTGGGCCTGCGCCAACGTGGACGCGCGCAGCAACGACGAGGTGGGCGAGCTGATCCGGATGGATCCGGACCTTGAGAAGGAGATCTACCGGATATCGGGCCAGACCTATGCCCTGGGCGCCCTGCCCCGGATCCTGTGGGTGAAGAACAAAATGCCCGGGATCTATGAAAAGACCGCGAAGGTGGGCATGTTCAACGACTGGCTGATCTACCGCCTCACCGGCGTTCTGGCGGTGGAGCCCAGCAACGGCAGCACCACCGGCATCTTCGACCTGAAAAAACGGGCCTGGGACCCGGAGATCATGCGCAAGGTGGGGCTCAGGGACGATATCTTCCCCCCGGTGGCGGAGTGCGGCTCTGTGATCGGGAGGGTGAACGCGAAGGGCGCCGCGGAAACGGGCCTGAAGGAAGGCACTCTGGTGGTGACCGGAGGCGGCGACTGCCAGCTGGGCACCATCGGCGTGGGCGTGGTGGATCCCGGCCAGGCGGCGGTGTTCGGCGGCAGCTTCTGGCAGTACGAATTCAACACCGCTTCCGGCCGGACCGACGAAAAGTGCCGGGTGCGGGTGAACTGCCACGCGGTCCCGGGCATGTGGCAGTACGAGGCGCTGGCCTTCAAGCCGGGCCTGGCCATGCGCTGGTACAGGGACGCTTTCTGCCGGGATGAGATCGCCCGGGCAAAAGAGACCGGCGAGGATCCTTACCAGCTGATGAACGCCGAGGCCGAGAAGATCCCGGCCGGCTGCTACGGCATGCAGTGTACCTTCAGCGACGTGATGAACTTCATCGCCTGGAGGCACGCGGCGCCCACCTTCACCAATTTTGATTTCGATCCGAACAAGTACAATAAATACACCTTCTACCGGGCCATCATGGAGAATACGGCCCTGATCACCCTGGGCCATATGGACCTGGTGGAGGAGGCCACGGGCGGCCGTCCGGAGGAGATCGTATTCGCGGGCGGCGCCAGCAAGGGCGACGTATGGTGTCAGATCCTGGCGGACGTGACGGGCCTTAAAGTAAAAGTGCCCGTGGTGCGGGAGGCCACGGCCCTGGGCGCGGCGATCCTGGCGGGCTGCGGCGCCGGCATCTATCAGGATATCCCTTCCGCGTGCCGCCGGGTGGTCAAATGGGCGAAGACTTTCGAGCCCGACTCCGGGAACCATAAAGTATATGAAGAGATGTACAAAACATGGCGGAAGGTGTACGCCGCGCAGCTTGCCCTGAGCGATGAGGGCGTGACCCGGTACATGTGGGCGGCCCCCGGGCTGAAATGACCGCGGCGATCAAAATAAGAGGAGGAGAAGACCATGTTCATCATCCATGAGAACGACCGGGAGTACCGCTTCGGGGACAGCGGTCCCAAGTACCTGATGAAGGGGCCCCGGATGAATTTCGCCATCGTGCAGTTCCAGCCCGGGCAGGATTTCAAAGCCCACTATCACAACGTGATGGAGGAGAACTTTTTCATCCTGGAGGGCGAGGTGGACATCATCGTGGACGGGAAGGTGAACCACCTGGCCCCCGGGCAGATGATCCATATCGAGCCCGGCGAGATCCACTATGTGATCAACCGTTATGACAAGCCCGTGAAGATGATCTCCACCCTGGCGCCCCACACGGATCCCGACAAAGTGGACGTGGAGAACTACACCTGGTAAAACGATCCCCGCATAAAAAAGAGCCGGACCGCTTCGCTGTCAGGAAGCGGCCCGGCTGTTTCTGATCCGCGGCCGGCTCATCTCAGATCATCTCTGGCCTTGTAGAGCATCATCAGGTCGAAGGCGCCGTTGAGGGTGAGGCCGATGCCCACGCACAGCACGATGGCGTTGGCGATAAAGCCCGGATGGAAGGCGATCAGGATGCCGGCGATGATCACCAGCACCGCGGTGACGGCCGTGCCCTTTTCCTTCGTGCGCCCGGCTTCCGCCAGGTTGCTCATGCCGTTGAGGATCAGGGCCACGCCCGCCAGGATGGGGAACAGGTCCACGATCAGCCGCGGCCAGGACAGGAAAATGATGCCCGCCGCGGCGCATCCGGCGGCTGTCATCAGCTGGGTGCTGTCCTTATAGAAGCCGATCAGATAAAACACCCCGTAGACCGCCGCGCCCAGAAGCATCAGCCCGCCGATGATCCTCACGATCTCGTCCAGGGCGGACCGGCGCGCCACGATCAGCACCACGCCCACGATGACGCTCAGCGCCGCCGTGACCACTTTGTTCCTCATCAGCCGTTTCATCATGTCATTCATGCTAAAAACCTCCTTTGCACATCTCCCATTATACACCAAATACGGCCCTGTGGGGAGGGGGATTGTTCTTTTTCCGTATCCCCCGTCCGGGCGGCCCGGCAAAGTGCTATAATGCCCGGGAAAATAAACTGTGCCGCTCCGGCGGCGGAAAGGACGCCCATGATACGCCCCGCGAACGAAGAGGACATCCCGCGCCTGATCGCCCTGCTGGAGCAGGTGAACCGGGTCCACGCCCTCGGAAGGCCCGATCTGTTCCGCCTCGGCACCAAGTACGGCCCGGAGGAATTGAAAGCCATCCTCCGCGATCCCGCCGCGCCGGTATTCGTGTATGAGGATGACGGCGGGGTGGCGGGCTACGCGTTCTGCCGGATCAAACAGGCCCTTCATGACCGCCTGCTCACGGACGTGAAGGAGATGTACATCGACGACCTGTGCATGGATGAAAAGCGGCGGGGGCAGGGCATCGGCAGGCTGCTGTATGAGCACGTGCTGGCGTACGCTCGGGAAACGGGATGCTATCACGTGACCCTCAATGCCTGGTCCCTCAACCCCGGCGCCATCCGGTTTTACGAAAAAATGGGCATGGAGCCCATGAGGATCACCATGGAAAAGATCCTGGACTGAGCCGCGCCATACCCGCAGAAAGACACCGTCCCGACATTCGGCCGGATCAAACGGCCCGTTCATGGGGACGGTGTTTTTATTCAGCGTTCTTCGCTGATCTGTTTTTTCGCCAGCCAGCCCCGGAAAAGGCCGCCCCCGAACAGGGAGATGATGACGAAGAAGATATCCGCGAACAGGATAAAGATGAAGGACGGGATCAGGATGCGGGTGTACCGGCAGCCGCCCGCGGCGCCCCCGGTGATCCGGCGGCCCTGGCGGATCAGATATGCCAGCACCCCCAGATTGAAATACATCAGCAGCGCGGCGTTTTCCCCGAAGCTGAGCCAGGCGTCCCCCGGGAAAAAGTTCCCGGTATTCGCGGCGCTGAGCATGGTGTTGACAAAAAGCAGGATCACGTCCAGGATGAACAGGATGCGGGTCACGTTGAGCATCACCCCGCCGCCGATGCCCACGCCTCCGCCCCAGGGGACCCCCGCCCGGGCGCAGAAATACCCGAAGCTGCGCATCAGGGGCTCGCACTGTTTCCCCTCGATGAAGCCGTTGTTGGCGATGCAGTAAACGCCCGGATGAAGGCCCCGCTCACGCAGGAAGGCTTCCAAAAGTTCCATGAATCTCAGCACGTGGGAGGGGATGCCGTCCACGTACAGGGGCAGGACGAACACCACTGCCTGCGCGTCCCTCAGCTGTTCCAGGATGCGCTGATGATCCGCCGGGCCGCGCAGCTTTTCCGTCACCTTTTCCCCACGGGTGAACAGGCGCTGCAGGAAGAGGAAATAGGCGGAAGCGCAGAACCTTTTCTTCGGGCTGCAGTTGATGAACACCGTCTTCATAACAGCGCCTCCAGTTCCTCCGGATTTTGGATGAAAGAGACCTCAGACTTTTCAAAGCCGTCGTTCAGGGCGTTGCGCTCCGCCCGGAGACGGAAGGTCTCCTTTTCCTCTTCCGTGATATCCCCGTGGACGATCACTTTCCACAGCCGGTGCTTTCCGTAGCGCAGGGTGTGATGCATCTGCCCGCCCCGGTAGGTGCTCAGGGGCGTGGAGGTGCCGATGGAACGGTCCAGCACGTTCTTCACGTCCGCGCTGTATTCCCCGTACAGGTTCCTCGTGATGATCACCACCTCGTCCGCCTGCCCGATGACCCGGCAGACCTGCCGCAGGCTGTCCTTCATGAAGCACTCCGCCGGGTGCTTCGTCCAGCAGCCGAAGCAGCCCCGGCAGGGCGCGTATTTCCCGTCCGCGGCGATCAGGCGGTCACACTTGCTATCCAGCAGGCCCTCGTAAACGCGGTCCAGATCGTGGATGATGACTCTCATTCTCCCCTCCTGCGCAGCCGGATCCGGCCGTGCAAAAAATAACGTGTATTATGTAACGATTGTTATAATACACGCTGCCGGATCGGACGTCAATACCGATCTGATATGAAACTTTTATCCCTTCCGGGCCGCGGGCGCTCAGCCCTGCGCGGTGACCCGCTCGAAATCTGACGCGGGATGCTTGCAGATGGGGCAGATAAAGCCCTCCGGCAGCTCCTCGCCCACGAATTCGTATCCGCACACGGTGCAGCGCCACACGGTCTTCCCGCTCTGCGCGGTGTCCGCGGGTCTGGGTCTGGGTTTGATGTGCTCCTGATAATAGGCGTAGGTAGCGGAGGGGGACTTTGTGAGCACGTTCATGTCCGTCACGGCCGCGACGAACAGGATGTGGCTGCCCAGGTCCAGGGCCTGTTCCACCCGGGCCGATATGAAGGCGTTGGTGCCCTCCGTGACCGCGAGGGTGCCGTTGCCCACGCGCCTGACATGATCGAAACCGGCGAACTTATCCGTGTCCCGGCCGCTCTGGAACCCGAACCGCTTGAAAAGATCGAAGGATGCGTCCTGACTGATCACGGAAGCGGTGAAGACGCCGCTCTCCTGGATCATCCCGCAGGTGTGATTGGCCTTGTTCACCGCGACGGTGACCCGGTTGGGATCGGAGGTGACCTGGCCGACGGTGTTGGTGACGCAGCCGTTGTCCTGTTCGGATGCGCGCGTGGTGAGGATGTACAGGCCGTATGAAACGGCATACATGGCTTTGGGGTCCATCGAGATCCTCCTTTTGCCGTCCGTCATGCCGGCGGACAGGATATTATTCTTTTCTGATTATACCAGACGGCACGGCGGAAAACAACCGATCCCAAATTCCGCTCCTTGACAAAAGCCGGTCAAAACGGTATCCTGTTCCCATCAAAGAGAAAGGCAGGCTCAAGGGCACTGATGAGGATCCGCGGCTGACGAACGGCATTCGGTCTCCCTTCCGGAGCGAAAAGATCCGGAGGGCTTATTACCGTTGCCGGAGGGGAGCCGCGTTCGTTTAAGGCGCCGTGTTTCGGCCAGGCTTTTGCGCGCTCCTCCCCGGCGGGGAAGGAGCGTGTTTTCTATGGTGAAGCTTTTACTGGAAGCGGATCGTATCGACAAGAATTTCGGCCCCCGGCGGCTTCTTGACATCAAGCACCTGACCGTGTACGACGGGGAAAGGATCGGCCTGATCGGCGAAAACGGGGCGGGCAAGTCCACCCTGCTCAGGATCCTGTGCGGGGAGGAGGCGCCGGACGCGGGAAACGTGCGCCGGTACGGCCCCGCCGCCCTCATCCGTCAGCAGGGGAATGTGGACGGCGCGGATGACACCCGCGTGCGGGCCGTGTTCAGGGCCCGGGATGAGCGGGAGGGCCTGTCCGGCGGGGAGATGACGAGGAACAGGATCGCCGCCGCCCTGTCCGCGCATCCGCGGCTGCTGCTGGCGGACGAGCCCACCACGGATCTGGACGGGGAGGGCATCGCCCTTCTTAAAAGTGAGCTGGAGCTTTTCCCCGGGGCCCTGATCCTGGTCTCCCATGACCGGGCTTTGCTCCGTGCGCTGTGCGGGCGGATCTGGTATCTGGAGGACGGCACGATCACGGATTTTCCCGGGGGCTACGACGCCTTCGTGGCCGAGCGCCGTCAGCGACGGGAACGGGAACAGTTTGAGTACGAGCAGTACCGGGATGAGAAAAAGCGCCTGGAGGAGAGCGCGCGGAAAATGGCGGAGCGCGCCGCGGCCGTGAAAAAGGCCCCGTCCCGCATGGGCAACAGCGAGGCCCGGCTCCACACCCGGGAGTGGACGGACTCGGTGCTGCAGCTCAGCCACGCCAAAAGGACGATCCAGAACCGGATCGAGCACCTGGAGGTGAAGGAAAAGCCCCGGAAAATGCCGGAGATCAGAATGGCCCTGGGCGTCGATCATCCCGTGGGGGCGAAAACGGCGCTGGAGACGCGGATCGACCGCCTGACCGCCGGCGGGCAGACCCTGCTGGAAAACACCCTCCTTACGCTTCCCACGGGGAGCCGCACCGCTCTCGTCGGCCCCAACGGCTGCGGGAAGACCACCCTTTTGAATGTGCTCGGCGGGGATATCCCCGGGGCCGTGACGTTTGAGGGCCGGGTCCGCTTCAATCCCGCCGTGCGCGCGGGCTGGTTCGATCAGCACCACGACCGGGCCCTCGCGGCGGACAGGACGATCCTTGAGAACGTGATGAGAGAGTCCGTCCATCCCGAGAGCATGGCGCGCACCGTGCTGGCGCGCCTGGGCTTCAGGCGGGACGATGTGTTCAAGCCCGTGAGCGCTCTGTCCGGCGGGGAGCGCGCCCGGACCGCCCTGGCCCGGCTGCTCCTGATGGACCTGAACCTGCTCATCCTGGACGAGCCCACCAATCATCTGGACCTGTTCACCCTGGAGGAGCTGGAGCGCCTTCTTTCGGATTACGGCGGCACGCTCCTGTTCGTGAGCCACGACGAGGAGTTCGTGCGCAAGGCCGCGACACGCCGCGTCCGGTTCGAAGGCCGGGCCCTTAAGACCGATGAGGGCGGTGCGGCCGGGGTGAAAACGGAGGAAGACAGGCAGGCGGAAGATATAAAAATGGAGATCACCCGGGTGGAGATGCGTCTGGCAGCCCTGGCGGCCCGCCTGTCCGCGCCGAAAAAGGGCGACAGGCCCGATCAGCTCCAGGCGGAATACCTGCTCCTGGCGGAGCAGCTCCGGAGCCTGAAAGCGCCGCAGGGCAGGTGAGGGCGCCGGGCCGAAAAACTTGACCGCCGGGAAAAGGGCAAGTATAATGTGCCCATCCCGAGCACAGTGACCGGAACGGAGTTGTGAACATGAAAAAGCTCTCAGCGATCCTCGTCGTCCTTATGATCCTCCTTAACGCCCTCCCCGCCTGTTCGGAGATCTTTCTCGAGCCGGTCCCGGAGGACTGGGCGGACAGGGAGACCCTGACTATCATCGCCTTCAAGGTGGGCCGCAGCGACGCCATGCTCTTAAGGTGCGGGGGGGAGGACATGCTGGTGGACGGAGGATACAACGCCTTCCGCGTCTCCCTGGCCGAAGCTCTTCAGGATATGGGCATCAGTCACGTGAAGGTCATGTTCAACACCCATCCCCACGACGACCACATCGAGGGCTTCATCTACCTGCTGGACCATGGCTTCACTGCCGACGAGGCCATGTCCCCCTTCCCGAAGGACTACCGCGACAAGTACGAATTCCAGCAGAAGTTCGTGCGCAGGCTGGACAAGGCCCAGATCCCCTACCACCAGGTGGCCGACGGGGATACCTTCACCCTGGGGGACGCGCAGGTGACCGTGCTGAGAAGGGACAGCGGCACTGTGAACGATCAGAGCGCGGTGCTGAGCATCCGCTTCGGGGAGAGCACCGCCCTGCTCACAGCGGACATCGCGGGAGGCACCCAGCACTATCTGGCGGACGGGGATCCCGCCCGCATCAAGGCGGACGTGCTCAAGGCGCCCCACCACGGCATCAATGCCATGGTGTCCGAATTCCTGACCGCGGTGGATCCGGGGTTCATCCTGGGTGCCTGCTATGAAAAGGACGCCAATGCCCTGATCATCCAGGCCCGCCACCGGGACATCCCCCTGTACTGCGCCGGCCAGGGCCGGGTCACTCTGGTGACCGACGGCACAGACTGGTATATCTGGCAGCAGAAAAAGGAGTTTTGACAGGATTTACCGTCTTTTCAATCCCGCGAATTGTGATATAATATAAGGTACGCGGCCTGAGCCGCGAAGTAAGGAGCAATATCATTATGGCCAATCTCGCAGTATTGACTTCCGGCGGCGACAGCCCCGGCATGAACGCCGCCATATCCACCGTCGCCCGCTGCGCCGCCCGCAAGGGGATGAAGCTGATCGGCATCAAGCGCGGCTATAACGGCCTGCTGGGCCGCAGCGCCAACCCCGAGGACGACTATATGATCCTCACCCTGGACACGGAGCTGGACATCGCCGACCGCCCCGGCACCTTCCTGAGGACGGCCCGGTGCCTGGAGTTCCTCGACCCGAGAGAGCGGGAAAAGGGCGCCCGGTTCCTGAAGGCTCTGGACGTGATCGGCCTGGTGGTCATCGGCGGTGACGGCAGCTTCCAGGGCGCCCGGGCGCTGTGCGAGCTGGGCATCCCCTGCGTGGGCATCCCCGGCACCATCGACAACGACCTGGCCTACACCGAAGCCACCCTGGGCTATGACACCGCCGTGAACGTGTGCGCCGACGTGGTCAACGCCATCCGGGCCACCTCCCGTTCCCATGACCGCCCCCACGTGGTGGAAGTGATGGGCCGGCACTGCGGGGACATCGCCCTGATGACCGCCGCCTCCACCGGCAGCGAGATCGTGATCGTGCCCGAGGTGACCTGGGATGTGGATGGCATCGCCGCTCAGCTGAACGCCCATCTGGCCCGGGGCAACACCCGCGCCACCGTGGTGGTGGCCGAGGGCTGCTGGGATTCCATGAGGCCCTTTGATGTTTACGCGTTCCTGAAGCCCTACGGCAAGCACGTGTACGAGGGCGAGCCCATGACCGCCAACCGGCTGGCCAGCGTGCTCAAGCGCAAGTGCGGCGGCGCGGAAGTGCGCTCCACCGTGGTGGGCTACACCCAGAGGGGCTGGAGCCCCACGGCGAGGGACTTCTCCTTCGCCTTCGAGGCCGGCTACATGGCTGTGGAGCTTCTGTCCAACGGCGAGAAGAACGAAGTGATCGGTCTGAGCAACGGCCGCACCTTCCACATGCCCATCGACAAGGCCCTGAGCACCCACCGCGCCTTCAACTACACGCTCTACGATATGATCAACCGCATGTGACAGGACTCGATGCCGCCCGGAAACGGGCGGTTTTTTTGCATTCCGGGACCATGGGAAGGGGATCTTATTTGCGTTCCGGGGCTGCGGGAAGGGGATCGAAAAATGACAGTGATACGGTCCGCCGCGGCGGAGGACGCCGCGAGGCTTTTGGAGATCTACGGGTACTACGTGAGGGACACGGCGGTCTCCTTCGAGATCGACGTGCCGGACGCGGAGGAGTTCCGCCGGCGGATCGAACACACCCTGGAGCGCGACCCCTACCTGGTGGCCGAGGAGGACGGGGCCGTGCTGGGCTACGCCTACGCCGGGACCTTCAAGGCGCGGGCCGCCTACGATCACTGCCGGGAGGTGACGGTGTACCTGGATAAGGACGCCCGGGGCCGGGGCCTGGGAAGGGCCCTGTACGGCGCCCTGGAACAGGAGCTGAAAAAAAGGGGCGTCACGAACCTGTACGCCTGCATCGCCTCCCCGGTCAAAGAGGATGAGTACCTGACGAACGCCAGTGAAAATTTCCACCGCCGGATGGGCTATGCCCTGGCGGGCACGTTCCACCGGTGCGGTTTCAAGTTCGGCCGCTTCTACGATATGATCTGGATGGAAAAGCTGATCGGCGCGGCCGCGGAACCTGAGAACGGATGAGCTTCAGCGTCTTAAAGCAGGGAGGAGCATTTCGATGGCCAATCTCGCGATACTGACTTCCGGCGGCGACAGCCCCGGCATGAACGCCGCCATATCCACCGTCGCCCGGTGCGCCGCCCAAAGGGGGCTGGGCCTGATCGGCCTGAGGCACGGCTTCAACGGCCTGACGCACTGGAGCGATCTGAGTGATGAGGACTATGTCTTCCTCGGCCCGGAGACAGGGCTGGACATCGCCGACAGCCCCGGCACCTTCCTGAAGACGGGCCGGAGCCCGTCTCTCATTTTCCCCGGATCACTGGAACGCGCCGTCGAGCGCCTGAAGGGCCTGGACGTGATCGGCCTGGTGGTGATCGGCGGTGAGGGCAGTCTCGCCAAAGCCTGCCGCCTGGCTGACGCGGGCGTCCCCTGCGTGGGCATCCCCGGCACCATCGCCAACGATCTGGCCTACACCGAAGCCACCCTGGGCTATGACACCGCCGTGAACGTGTGCGCCGATGTGGTCAGCGCCATCCGGGCCACCTCCCGTTCCCATGACCGCCCCCACGTGGTGGAGGTGATGGGCTGGCAGAGCGGGGATATCGCCCTTCTGACCGCCGCCTCCACCGGCAGCGAGATCGTGCTGGTGCCCGAGGCGACCTGGAGCGTGGACGCGGTCGCCGATCGGCTGAGCGCCCATCTGGCCCGGGGCAACACCCGCGCCACCGTGGTGGCGGCCGAGGGCTGCCGGGACTCCATGGAGCCCTTCGATGTTTACGGTTTTCTGGAGCCCCGCGGTGAGCACGTGTACGAGGGCGAGCCCATGACCGCGGAGCTCCTGGCCCGCGTGCTCAAATACAAGTGCGGCGCGGAAGTGCGCGCCACCGTGGTGGGCTATGCCCAGAGGGGCCGCCGGCCCACGGCGCGGGACCGCGCCTTCGCCTTCGAAGCCGGCAGCATGGCCGTGGATCTGCTTGTGGGCGGCGCGAAATGCGAGGCGGTGGGCCTGAAGGACGGCCGCGTCTTCCACATGCCCATGATCAAGGCCCTGCGCGCCCACCGGGAATTTAACTTCGCGCTTTACGACATGATCAACAGTCTGTGACGGGCCGAAAGCGAAAACATTTCACCGGCACGGCTTTAAGTTCGGCCGATTATATGGTATGATAGAGGGCAGAGCAGCCGATCGGGGAGCCCGCGCGGTCCCGTGAGGCCCGGAATGACTGAGAGAAAATACTGTGAGGGGAGCTGCTGACATGAAGATCCTGTTTGTGACCAGTGAGTGCGCGCCTTTTTCCAAATCCGGCGGTCTGGCCGACGTGGCCTATTCCCTGCCCCCTGCCCTGAAGGCGGCGGGCCAGGAGATCGCCGTGATCACCCCGCTGTATCAGTGCGTGCGGGAAAAATTCGGCGATCAGCTCGTGAAGGCGGGTCAGTTCGATGTGACATTGAACGGGGAGACCACCGCCTGCGGGCTGTACCGCGCGGAAAAGAGCGGCGTGACGATCTGGTTCACGGAAAACGACGCGTTCTTCGACCGGCCGCGGCTGTACGGCTACGATGACGACAAAAAGCGCTTCGCCTGGTTCTGCCGGGCCGTGATCGAGTCCCTGTTCCACCTGGACTTCGTGCCGGAGATCCTCCACTGCAATGACTGGGAGACCGCCCTGGCGGTGATCTACCTGAAGAACGACCAGGTGTTCAGGGAGGACCTGAGGTCCATCCGCACCGTGTATACCATCCACAACATCGCCTACCAGGGCCAGTTCGGCGCCAACGAGCTGAACGATACCTTCGGCCTGCCCTGGGGCTGGTATGACGGCGGCCTGGGATACGTGTACCAGGGGAGGCAGGACGTGAACCTGATGAAGGGCGCCATGATGATGGCCAACGCCGTGTCCACCGTGTCCCCCACCTATGCCAGGGAGCTGCATCATTCCCGGTACGGCAGCGGCCTGCAGGGAGTGACCCACCTGGTGAGCGGCAAGATGTACGGCATCCTCAACGGCATCGATATGGCCCTGTACGATCCCGCCCTGGACAAGCGGCTGCCCGCGGCGTTCACTCCGGGGGACATGAGCGGCAAGGCTGTGTGCAAGGCGGAGGTGCAGAAGCGTTTCGGCCTCACCGAGGAGCCCGACTGGCCCCTGGTGGCCGTGGTGGCCCGCCTGACCGAGCAGAAGGGCTTCGATCTGATCGCTCAGGTGCTGCCCGGGCTCATGGACATGGGCGTCCAGCTGGTGGTGTTCGGCCAGGGGGATCCCTACTACACCAATCTGTTCCGGGAGGCCCACGAGAAATGGCCGGATCAGATGGGCTTTTCCGACAAGTACAACGATGACACCGCCAGCCTGGTGTTCGCTGGGGCGGATTTCTACCTGATGCCCTCCCGGTTCGAGCCCTGCGGACTGTCCCAGATGATGGCCATGCGCTACGGCACCGTGCCCATCGTGCGGGAGACCGGCGGCCTGAAGGATTCGGTGCGGCCCTACTCCTCCTTCGACGGGCTGGGGGACGGCTTCTCCTTCTCCGATTATTCGGCCCAGGACCTTTACCTGGCGGTGCTCCACGCCGTGAGGACCTATCTGGGAGATCCGGACACCTTCGCCGTCCTGCGTGAACGGTGCATGACCAAGGATTTCTCCTGGAACAAGAGCGCGGAGAAATACCTGCAGATGTACGCCGAGATCAGCGAGCCGCCGGCTTCCGGGGAGCTCACTTTCGAAAAGGCCTTTGAGGACCTGAAGGCGGCCTATGAGAAGATCGACAAAATGAACCGGGAGATCCACGCGGACAAGATCCAGGAGGGTTACCGGCGGCTGGTGGAGATCGAGATCGTGGGCCCGGGCGCCGGGCACCTGAACGTGCTGTTCACGCCCGAGGAATTCAGGGTGTCTCCCGGCACCTGTGAAGATCCCGACGCGCGCATCTCCTGCGACTACCGTCACCTGATGCGCCTGGCGGAGGGCAAAAGCTCCATCGGCAGGCTGTTCATGAGGGGACAGCTCAAGATATCGGGCAACCTGGCCAAGGGGTTTGAGATCAAGCACCTGCTGTGCCCCAACTGACCTGCGGCCGCCGCTGAGCCGGAAGGAGAGGAACGGATATGAAGATCGTCGTGATCGGCACCGCGCTGGATGAGGCCCACCGGGACATGATCCTGAGGGCCGCCGGGGGCGAAAAGGTCTGTTTCCTGTCCTCCGAAAAGGAAATGACCGCCGAGACGGCGGACGCGGATGTGATCTACGGGCACGCGCCTGACACCGCCCGGACCAGCAGGCACTTGAAATGGCTGTGCGTGCCCTCCGCGGGAGTGGAGCCCTTTTTGAGGCCGGGCGCCTTCGCCAACGAAAACTGCCTTTTGACCAACGGCGCGGGCGCCTACGGCGTGTCCATCGCCGAGCACATCATCGCCGTGAGCCTGATGATGATGCGGGGGCTGACGGTGCACTACGCCGCTTCCCTGAAAGGGGAATGGGCGCCGCGCCGGCCCCAGAGATCCCTGAAGGGCTGCCGGATCACCGCTCTGGGCACCGGGGACATCGGGCGCACTTTCGCTCTGAGGGCCCGGGCCTTTGAGCCCGCCGCCCTCATCGGCGTGAGCCGCAGCGGCAGGCCGGATCCGGCCTTCGATCGGGTGCTGCCGGTGAAGGCGCTGGACAGCGTGCTGCCTGAAACGGATCTTTTAGTCATGAGCCTGCCGGCCACGCCCGAAACGGAAGGCCTCCTGTCCCGGGAGCGCATTTTCCTGCTGCCCCGGGGCGCTTACCTGGTCAACGTGGGCCGGGGCTCCGCCGTCGACGATGACGCCCTCAGGGAAAGCCTGAAGGAAGAGCGCCTTGCCGGCGCGGCCCTGGATGTGTTCCGCACCGAGCCCCTGCCGGACAGCAGCCCCCTGTGGCACACGAAAAACCTGCTGATCACCCCTCACGTGGCGGGGAACATGACCCTCAGGCACACCATCGACCGGAACACGGAAATGTTCTGCGAGGACCTTGAGAATTACCGCGCCGGCCGGCCCCTCCGGCATCTGGTGGACAGGGCGCTGGGGTACTGAAAAAAGCTTCGCCGGCACGGGCTGGTACTGCGTACCCCCCGTGTTCACGAGGCGCGTTTGTGCGCAAACGCGAAGTTGTGACCGTTCGCTCATATCGTCATTTGTTTGGTAGAAATCCAGCAGGGGCTGAATTTCACGGAAAGCACCAGCGGAGCCGGGACTG
>JAEEGL010628954.1_pt1 | contig 16600 bp, 11 predicted proteins | sample 9134231 | NCBI WGS metagenome assembly JAEEGL01 (sample SAMN16246548, study PRJNA631951) | gut metagenome | biome: gut microbiome; feature: rumen; material: fiber-attached | host: Bos | place: Iran: Karaj | collected 2018-10 | reverse complement strand
TCGGCGGTCTTGCGCACGATTTCAAGCGGGCCCATTTCGCCCAGGTCTTTTTCGTCGAAGTACAGGCTGTTGCTGCCGTCCTCGGGGATGACGCGGGCAAGGTCGGTGCGCAGCCAGTCGAACACCGGCATGAAGTTGTACACGATCACCTTCACCCCGTGCTTCGCCAGCATGCGGATGGTGGAGATGTAGTTGGCGATGTATTCCTCGCGGCTGGGCAGGCCCATCTTGATGTCCTCGTGCACGTTGACGGACTCAATGACTTCGATTTCCAGTCCGGCGTCGTTCACTTCTTTTTTCAGGGCCACGAATTCGTCCTCCGGCCAGTCCACGCCCGCGGGCTTGTCCAGCAGGCCCATCAGGCCCGTCATGCCGGGAATCTGCTTCACGTATTTCAGGGGAATGGGATCGATGGCGCTGCCATACCAGCGGAAGGTCATTTTCACGGCGGTTTCCTCCTTATCCCAGCATTGCTTTTAGCTGATCATAGTATTTCTTTTCCTGGGCCACATCGTATTTTCCCGACAGGAACAATGGAAGGATTTCCTGCCTAAAGCGCTGCCAACTGGCCGCTTCATCTCCCGGCATGATGGGGTAAAACAAAGCACCTGCTTCATGTGCGGATACTCCGTCGCTGTCGGTATCGCCCAGCATCAGGGCTGCAGCAGGCTGATCGCATCGGGCTATGGCCTTTTGAAGTTGGGCGGTCTTGCTGCCGTCATCCTGGCTCATCAGCAGATCGACGCAGGGCGTCAGTCCACCAGCGGCCCAGTCTTTTTCCAATCCGGCCTTGGCAGCGGAAGAAACCACCGCCACAGCGGCGGTTTTGTGCGCCTTTGCCAATGCTTCACGCACGCCGGGATAGGGCTGCAATCCCTCACAGGCTCGGGTAAACAGTTCGTCCGCCCGGTCAGACCAGGCCAGCACTTTTTCCAGTTCTTTGGAAGGATGGGAGGAAAGCCATTGCTTCAGTGTAACCGGGGAATACTTGCTTTCGCCCGCGACATAAGCCTTGAGATCAGTTAGATCGGGCAAACCTGCCGCGTGCGGGCATTCCTTTTCCAGCCGCTCAAAAGCCTCCAGCAAGCCGGGATAGCGGTTGATGCCCCGCAGGGAGGAGAACAGGTTGACCGTCTTTTCGATCCGAATGAATGCTTCTGCAGTTGGCTCGTCCATGGGCCAGATTTCCAGGGCTGCGGGGATGAAGGCGTCCAGGTGCTTGATATTCATGCTGTCGAAGGCGGTTCCATCGGAATCAATGCCGATCAGGAAATGGGACGGTAGCATGGAATCCCTCCTTGTTATGATTTCTCTGATGCTACTTTACCGCATCCAGGCGTCTTTCTGTTAGAAAAAAATCTGTCAAAATAGCAAAACAAGCGCCAGGTTCAAACGCCTGGCGCTTCATTTCATATGATACTCCGCGCGCTCGCATATGCAGCCCGCAGAGACGGATAACCAGCTTAAGGATGGTTTCCTCATCATTATATGGTGTGTCTTTTCCGAAAAGCTGTCGGTGTCTCGCCGAACTCTTTTTTGAACAGCTTCACGAAATAATTGGGATCGTTGATGCCTACCGCCGCGCTCACATCACCTATCGTCATGCCGCCGTTCACCAGCAGATCAGCGGCTTTTTTCATACGTACCCGTCCCAGGTACGCGTTGGGCGTGATTCCCATTTCCTTTTTAAAGCTGGAGATCAGGTGATCGGTAGATACGCTGAACTCGGCGGCCAGGCTGTCTATGCTGATTTCATTTTTATATTCATGCTCCAGATAATACAGGGTATTCTGTACCAAAGCGCTGTATTGCTTTTCCTTCGCTTCCCGGACGGCTTTGCACATATTGCGTATCAAATGCTCCTTGGCAAGCAGTACGGTTTGCTCATCCCGTGCCGCAGAAACTTCACCGGCGTTCAGGCTGGTGATCCGGTCGATCACGAGAGCCGGCAAGCCCGCTTCGATAGCGGCATGGCGCACGGTGGTGCGCAAAATGGCCGCGCCCATTTTTTCCTTTTCACGGGTGTTGTTAGCCCGCTTTATGTAGGATACATCCTGCTCCACGATATGCAGCTGATGAATCGCCGCTCGGGCGTCTCCCTGCTGAATCAGGCGGATCATCTCGCGTTCCGAGGCATATCGCCGCTCGATCAAGGTATTGTGGTTGGCCCGCATCATGGCCTCCTCCCGTTCATCTGCCAATGCGTCAGAGTGGGCAGCGATCTGCCGAAGCACTTTATCCGGCTCTTGCGGATAAACGGCGTGGATCAGGGCGGTGACAATATTCTGAGCCTGCAATTCGCTGATGGAGGGGTAGCCTGCGCAATAAGCCAGCAGCTGGTCAGCAGTCAGATTGTCCAGGCCGTATTGCCGAATGACAGCCGAAGCGCCGGTGGCGGTCAGGTGCAACGGACAGAATGGCCCCAGAATGTAGGGGATCCCCCGAACAGAAAACAGGATAAAGTGCAGCAGAAACACGTCGCTGATATCAAAAAACAGAGTGCGCGTCAGGGTATCCCTGGCGATGTTCAACGTTTTTTCATCCAGATACATTTGGATGCGATGCAGCCTGTGACGCTGGCAGAAGGCTTCAGCGTCGGGTCGGGTATGCAGCTCGGTGATGCCGACATGATAAAGCCTGGTGATCAGGTCAACAGCTGTTTTCATGCGGATTTCAAATTCCTGATCCTGTAAAATGCCGTCTTTTTTCATGGGACATTGCCTTCCTTTTTGTATATTCAGGAAGCATTGAAACCAGTTTACAGCATTTTTTCGTTTTTTGCAAGATAAAGCAGCAAATATTTTTCTATTTTATTCGATTTTTTTCTAACAATCACCCGGCTGCGTCTGCTATCCTCTTATCAGAAACTGAACAAAGGGGATGGGCGGATGATCCGGCAGCCAATGAATGACAACTGGATTTTTAATCGGCTCGACGGCGTAGATTCAGAGAAAGCATTTCTTCCCGATCAGGGTGAAGCCGTGCATTTGCCCCACACCTTCGCGGAAGAAGGAAAAGCGTGGAAGGGCATCGGCGCTTACCGCCGCAGCGTACAGACAAATCCGGAATGGAAAACGCTGTTTATTGAATTTGAAGCGGTGGATCAGAGCTGCCGCGTGTTCATTGACGGAAGCGAGATTGCCAGCCACCGGGGCGGTTATTCCCGGTTCCGAGTACAGGTGCCGGAAAAAGCGATCAAAAACGGACGATTTGATTTGACCGTGCTGGCCGATAACCGACTGAACGAGCACGTCAGCCCCCACTTCGGCGATTTCACGGTGTTTGGCGGCATTCCCCGCCCCGTGAATCTGCTGATCTGCGAGGATAGCCATTTCGATTATCTGTATCACGGTACCGACGGACTGATTCTCCGCACCGAAGTGGACGCGGAAGGCAACGGTATTTTGAACGTCGAGCCTCACACGGTGCATGTGCAGCCAGCTAAACTGGCTGTGCGGGTATTGGATGAACAGGGCAAGACAGCTGCCTTCGGCGAGGGCAGCGCTGATGAAGAAATGCGCCTTGTCATCCCGCAGGTCAATCTGTGGCATGGCAGGACGGCACCGAATCTCTATACCGTGAAAGCCGATTTGATTGCAGAGGGGCGCGTCGCCGATACAGCCGCGCTGAAAACCGGCTTCCGCAGCATCCGGGTGGACGGAAACGGCTTTTACCTGAACGGAACCCATGTTTTCCTTCACGGCGTCGCCAGGCATCAGGATCGGGCAGAAGTATACACCGCAGTCACGCCCCAAATGATTGCCGAGGATTTTGATCTGATCGACGAGATCGGCGCAAACGCAGTGCGGCTGAGCCACTACCAGCATCCTCAAGCCGCTTACGATGAATGCGATCAGCGCGGCATCCTCTGCTGGGCGGAAATCCCCATGCTGAAGATGACCGAGGATGCGGCGCTACAGGAAAACGCACAACAGCAGCTTACGGAGCTGATTTTGCAGAACATCCATCATCCGTCCGTTTATTGCTGGGGCATCCAAAATGAAATCGCCATGTTCCGGGACGCACCTTTCATGCACGAAAGGTGCAGGGAGTTGAACGGCCTGGCAAAAGCGCTGGATCCCACCCGCCTTACTGCCTGCGCTAACCTCTATCCCGTGCCGCCGGAAAGCAAACTGAACGGTATCACTGACATCGTGGGCTATAATTATTATTTCGGTTGGTATTACGGAACCTTTGCCGACTACGGCAAGTATCTGGACGCTTTCCATAAAGCCCGCCCCCAGGTGCCTGTCGGCATCACGGAATACGGCGCGGACGCCAATCTGGCCCTGCACAGCAGCGATCCCAAAGTAAAAGATTATTCCGAAGAATACCAGGCGCTGTATCACGAATCGGTGTATCCCTATCTGCGGGAAAGAGAATGGCTGTGGGGCTCCTCTGTTTGGAACATGTTTGATTTTTCCAGCGACAGGCGGGATGAGGGCGGCGTGAAGGGCATCAATGGCAAGGGACTGGTAAGTTACGACCGCACAATCCGAAAGGATGCCTTTTACTATTATAAAGCGCAATGGTCAAAAACGCCTTTCCTGCATATCTGCGGCAAACGCTATGACCAACGCGCGGCGGAAACCATCAGCGTCAAAGTTTATACCAACTGCCCGGAAGCGGTGCTGACGGTGAATGAAAAACACTTGGGCTGCAGGAAGCAGAACGGAAACGGTATCATCCTTTTTGAAAACGTGCCGTTGGCGGCGGGAGAAAATCAGGTGACCGTCACCTATGGAGCCTATTCCGACAAAGCGGCGTTCATCCGCGTGGAAAAGGAGCCGGAAAGCTATCACCTTCCGGACAGCGGTGGCGGGAACGTGGTGAACTGGTTTCTCCAGGGCGATCTGAAGGACGATTGCTTCTCTATCCTGGACAGCGCACAAACCATCTTGGATTCCCCGGCAGCCAGCAGCGTATTGAAAGAGATGAATCCCAAATTGTATGCCGCCCTGACCGGGAATACGGGCATTCCCCTGGGACTGACCTTAAAGAGTATTTTGAGCCGGGACACCAAAGACCCGGAGCAAATATTGCGCATCAATCAAGCATTGCAGGAAATCCAAAAGACCAAATCAAACGACGGGAGGGAATGAAATGGCGGTAAACAAAGAGGTGCTGCTGGAAGTTCACGATATGGTGAAGAACTTCGGTGTCACCGTGGCGCTGAATCACGTCGATTTCGTGGTCAAGCGGGGTGAGATCCGCGGCTTGATCGGCGAAAACGGCAGCGGTAAATCCACCGTTTCCTCGATCATCAGCGGCATGCAAAAGCCTACCAGCGGCACCATGACCTACAAGGGGCAGCCCTGGGCGCCGGGTTCCACCCTGGAAGCCCAGGGGAAGGGTATCTGCATGATCGTGCAGGAGGCGGGCACCATCCAGGGCATTCCGGTGGCAGACAACATCTTCCTGGGCCACGAAAAGATGTTCATGAAGGGCCCCATCGTGAACCACGGAAAAATGGTGAAGGAAGCCCAGGATCTGCTGGATAAGCTGGGCATCGACATTGACGCCTCCATGCGCACCGAGCGGCTGAGCATGCAGCAGTGCAAGCTGGTGGAGATTGCCAAGGGCATGTACTGGGACCCTGAAATCTTTATCGTGGACGAAACCACCACTGCCCTTTCCCAGTCGGGCCGCACGCTGCTCTACAAGCTGATGCACGAGCTGAGGGATAACGGCAAGGCCGTGCTGTTCATCAGCCACGACTTGGAGGAACTGATCGAGCAATGTGACGCCGTGACGGTGCTTCGGGACGGCAAGATCATCGGTTCCCTGGACAAGGACGAGTTCGATCCTGATGTGATGAAGAAGATGATGGTAGGCCGCGAGATCAAGGGCGACTACTACCGCAGCGATTACGACGGGTATTCCAACGAGGTGGTGCTGAAGGCCGACTGCATCACCACAAGGCACGATCTCATGTGCTTTGACCTGGAGCTTCACAAGGGCGAGATCCTGGGCATCGGCGGCTTATCCGAGTGCGGTATGCACACGGTGGGCAAAGCGCTGTTCGGAGCCGAAAAGATTCTGGACGGTCAGGTGACGGTAGGCCCGCAGAAAACCGTGGTCAAAGATCCGGAAACCGCCATCCATAACAGCATCGGTTACACCAGCAAGGACCGAGACCGCGAGTCCGTGGGTCTCTCCGGCACCATCCATGAGAACATCGCCTCCACTGGTTACATCGTGAACCGGCTGTTCGGCCCCATTATTTCCTTCCGCAAGGAAAAGAAATACGTGGGCAAGGAGATCATGGACCTGAGCCTCAAATGCGCCTCTCCGTATCACGCCGTCAACACCCTGTCCGGCGGCAACAAGCAGAAAGTGGTCTTCGGCAAGTGGATCGGCGCGGATTCCCAGATCCTGATCCTGGACTGCCCGACCCGCGGCATCGACATCGGCGTGAAAGCCGCCATGTACCAACTGATTTATCAGTTCAAGAAGGAAGGCCGCTCCATCCTGCTCATCAGTGAGGAATTGCAGGAGCTGATCGGTATGAGCGACCGCATCCTCATCATGAAGGACGGAAAGATCGTTCATGAAGCGATGCGGAAAGATAACCCCACCGAGAACGACCTGATCGAGCACATGATTTGAGAGGAGGCGAGGACAATGAAAGAAAAGCTGAACAGAATCGTTGAAAACCGTTGGTTCAACCGTCTTCTGACCCCCGCTATCCTGGTGCTGGTGGCGCTGTTCTTCACCGTTATGACAGGCGGCCGTTTCGCCAATGCCCGCAACATCCAATTGATGATCGACCAGGCCCTCATCGTGGCGACCGTGGCCACCGGCGCGGTATTCATCTTCGCCACCGGCAACGTCAACATCTCCATGGGCGCGGCCACCGCCCTCATTGCCACTATCGCAGCCAAGGCCTATATGGCTACTCAGTCTATCCCGCTGATGTTTGTCATCGCCATCGTGTCCGGCGCGATCGTGCTGGCCATCACTGCCCTGCTCTCCACGGCCCTGAACGTTCGCGTGCTGTATATCACGGTGGTCATGATGACCCTGCTCTCCTCTCTGCAAAAGGGCATCCTGGGTTCCTCCACTGTGTCTATTCCTTACGCGGTGTACAGCGGCATGAAGAATGCCGGATTGCCTTACATCATCTTTGGGGCGTTCTTCATCCTCTGCCTTGTCATGTTCCACTTTACGGGATTTGGCAGAAAACTGCGCTACATCGGTATCAATGAAACCTGTGCGGAGCTGACCGGCTTCAAAAAGAGCCGCTACCTGTTCTGGGGCTTTGTGGTGGCCGGCATCGGCGTGGGCTTAGGCGCGATTTTAACCATCATCCGTGCTGGCTCAATCTCCACAGACACCGCATCTTCACTCAACATGGACTGCATGCTGGCCATCGTGCTGGGCGGCATGAGCGCTTTCGGCGGCAGCCGCAGCTATACCTGGAGCTCTATTTTAGGCGCTATCCTGGTGACGGTGCTCAATACCGGCCTTCAGATGATGGGCGTCACCAGTACCATCATTCAGGCCATCCGCGGCGTCATCTTCATCCTGCTGCTGGTGCTTAGCCAGAAGCGGCCCAATGGGCTTCCCTCCCGGGACGGCTGATCCAAGAGAAAACCCTTCCAAGGTTTCTAAATACCCTACAACAAAAACAGGAGGACAAGAAAATGAAAAACATGAAGCGCATCCTGGTTTCCCTGCTGCTGGTAGTCTGCCTGCTGGGCACCTGCCTGACCGCCTCTGCCGAAGCTCCCCAGTACAAAAAGATGAAGATCGCCTGGGCAACCAATCAGATCAGCGAAGCTTTCATCAAAATGCAGAGCTTCTTCAACAGCGAACTTGGCCCCAAGCTGAACATCGAATTCATGTACTCCGAAGCCCTGTCTGACGCTGGCGCTCTGATCTCCTTCATCGAGAACGCTTACATCAACGGCTGCGATGGCATCGTGGTCGACCTGGCCAACTTCATCGACCAGGGCGCGCCTGTGGCCAATGACTTCGGCATGTTCTATGTAGGTATCTCCTCCGCCGATGCGAAAGAGAACGTCGATGTTCCCAGCTACATCTCCGTCACCGGCGCTTCCGCCGCAGGCTATGGCAATTCTTACGCCAAGGCCATTCAGGCTGCCGTTGGTGATGGCGAAGAGCACGCCATTATGATCCTCTCCGGCGCGGCTCCTTACGGTGCCACCTCCTTCATCGAAGGTACCGCCGGGTCTCTGCGGGCCCTGCAGGACGTGTACGGCCTGACCTATGATAAGGACATCAGCGCCATGGCTACTTCCTCTACCCAGGTGGAAGCCACTAATGATAAGGGCGTCAAGATCACCGTGGTGCCCGGCATGGGCGATTTGACCGCCACCGTCAGCCCCCTGCTGCAGACCGGTGAATACGACGTGGTCGTGGGCACCACGGACATCTACTCCAACCTGTCCGTGTCCGTCAGCGAAGTGGAAAAGGCCACCGGCAAGAACATCAAGTTCATCAGCCGCAACGTCTTCTCCGATACTATTTCCACCGCCATGAACGGCACCGATTCCACCGGCAATCCCGTAGTGGACGCCATCGTGTGCCAGGGCACTTATGAGCACATCGCTTCCGTGGTGCTGCTGCGCAACTGCTTCGATGGCTATGTGGATCAGATGCGGGGCGAAGGCCGCTGCAGCCGCGTCAGCGGTCAGGATCCCTTGGTCATCGTATCCGCGGAAGAATACAATGCGCTGTCTGGTGAAGGCATGCCGTATTCCTTCGTTCCCATGGAGGACATCATCGCTATGACCAACCTGGTCAATCCCGATGTGACTTGGGAAACCATCAGCAATTACGGCGCCAGCCTGACCACCGAAGCCATCATCGAAAAGCTCGTCAAGTAATCGGATGAATCTATCGCCCCGGCGCCGGAAGCGCCGACGCCGGGGCAATCCAGATGGGAACCTTTGGAAGGAGGACCACCTCATGAAACGAACCAGCCCGGCTGTAAAAGCCCTGAAATCTGTGGCCATCGCGCTGGCCCTGCCCGTCATCATGTATGTGATCATGGAGCTGCTGGTCTATGCCACCCAGGGCAAGCACCTGTTCAACTCCGTTCTGGATATCCGCAACCTGATCCGCGGCGCGGGCATCTCCGCTGCCGTCGCCTTTGCCCTCTCCATGAACCTGACCAGCGGCCGTATGGATCTGTCCTTGGGCGCTCAGCGCGTGGCGGGCACCATCCTAGGCGGCTTGCTGGCCCAAACCCTGGGACTTACGGGTGTATGGTATCTACTGTTTGCCATCGTGTTCGGCATCCTGTTCGGCGCGCTGGTGGGCACAGCCTTCGTCACGCTGCGCGTGCCTCCCATGGTACTTGGTATCGGCATGGCTTGCATCCTTGAATGTGTTGGATTTGCCACATCCGGCGGCATCGGTCTGCGCATCGTGGGCGTTCCCGGCACGGAGATCCTCTCCGACGCCACCTTCACCATCGTGGTGATTGCCGTTATGGTGGTATTCATGCTGTTCCTGATGACCTACACCCGCTTCAGCTACAACTTCCGCGCCGTTCGCGGAAGTCAGCAGATCGCAAGGAACAGCGGCATCAACGTGTTCATCAACGTGGCTATCTGCTACACTGTTGCGGGCGCGCTGGTATGCGTGTCCGGTATCCTGGACAGCGCCTTTTCCGGTTCCATGAATGCGTCTATGGGCCTCACCAGCAACGGTTCGGTCATGGCAAACATGTTTGCTATGATGATCGGCTGTACCTTCCTGGCTCGCTACATCAATCAGGCTGTAGGTGTACTCTCCGCCGCGGTCGCCCTGCGCATCTTCGCCATGGGCCTGACTGCTTTCAATGTGTCTGACGCGGTATCCAGCTGTATCAACATGGCCCTGTTCATCGCTTTCCTGGTGTGGCAGGCCAACAGCAACGTACTCAAGCAGCGCAAGTATGACCAGGATCGGATCGCCCAGGCCCAGGAAATGAAGCGAGCGCGTGCGGCTGCCTGACCGTATTCAGAAGTTCGGTTTAAGGTGTTTCGGGATTCGCCAGGGAAGATGACGAATCCCGAAACCTTTATCAGGAGGAAAGCATGAACAGCAAATTAGACGCTTTTGAAAAGCGCCACGATTTTTTGATCTGCGTGGATTCGGATGGATGCGCCATCGACAACCTTACGGCAAAGCATCAGCTGTGCTTCGGCCCCTGCCTGATCCGGGAATGGGGATTGGAAAAGTATCAGAAGGAAATCCTTGCTCTTTGGGAGCGCATCAATCTGTACGGACTCACCCGGGGCATTCATCGCTTTCGGGCGCTGGCCCTGGCGTTGACGGAAATCAATGAACGGCTGACGCCTATTCAGGGCCTTTCGGAATACACCGCCTGGATAGACAGCACGGAGTTTTTTTCCTCCGCCTCCCTTGAGGAACAGATCAGGAAGACGCCATCCGCTATCCTGGAAAAAGCCCTGCACTGGTCAAAACAGGTCAACCAGGCGGTGGCAGCTTTGCCGTGGACGAAAAAGCAATTTTTTGAAGGCGTGGATGAATCCCTTTCAGCAGTCGCGGATATGGCGGATATCGCCGTAGTGTCCAGCGCCAACCAGGATGCCGTCACCGCTGAATGGCAGCATGGCGGGCTTTCACGTCACGCTGATATATTCTTATGCCAGGAGGCGGGCAGTAAAGCCCGGTGCATTGCCAAGCTGAAGGAAAAGGGATATCACGAAAGCCGGATGCTGATGGTTGGCGACGCGCCCGGAGACCGGGCCAGCGCGGAAGTGAACGGCATCGCCTTTTATCCTATCCTGGCAGGACGGGAAAAAGAGAGCTGGCAGGCTTTCCCAAAGGCCGTCCGGCAGTTTTGCAAAGGCGATTATCAGCCGCTGGAGAGGCGGCTGTCGGAAGAATTTATGATGAATTTGGCGGGAGGGAAGAATAATGATTGACTTGAAAGCCAAACCGTTTTCTTTGCATGATGATCAGATCGCCTGGGTGAAAAACACCCTGGCGAGCATGTCGATGGAAGAAAAAATCGGACAGTTGTTCGTCATGATGACGTATCTGCCCGGTGTGGATGAAGAGAAAATCAAAACAGAAGTGACCTCCTGGCATCAGGGCGGGCTGCGGTGGCAGCGAAAGGATTCCAAAGAAGCCTGGCAGCAAAACCGGCTGTATCAGCAATACAGCGGCATTCCGCTGCTGATTGCCGGTAACTGCGATACCGGCGGGGCAGAATGCGTGCCGGACGGCACCTATGTGGCTACGGCAGCCCAGGCCACAGCCGGAGGCGACCCGGAAACCGCCTACCATATCGGCCTCACCAGCGCCCGCGAGGCGGGCAGCATCGGCGTCAACTGGCTGTTCAATCCGGTATGCGATCTTTACATGAACTGGCGCAACACCATCGTGAACACCCGCTCCTACGGCGCAGATCCAGATCGGGTGCTGGAAATGACCCGTGCCTACATCCGGGGTGTCCGGGATTCGGGCTTCACTATTGCCTGTACCGCCAAGCATTTCCCCGGCGACGGCACGGAGGAGCGTGACCAGCACCTGGTCATGGGCTGCAACGATCTGAGCTGCGAGGAATGGTATCAGACCTTCGGCAAGGTCTATCAGGGCCTGATTGACGACGGTATCGAGAGCGTGATGGTGGGGCACATTGCCCAGCGGGCGCTGAGCAAGAAGCTGAACCCTGCTTTGGAAGACAAAGATATTCTGCCCGCCACCCTGGCCCCCGAACTTTTACAGGGGTTGCTGCGAGGCGAACTGGGCTTTAACGGCCTGATCGTCACCGACGCCACCCAGATGATCGGCTTTAACGCTGTGATGCCGCGCCGGGATGCCGTTCCCGCCGCTATTGCCGCAGGCTGCGATATGATCCTGTTCGCCAACGATGCGGAGGAGGATCTGGCCTACATGCGGGAGGGCATTGAAAAGGGCGTCGTCACCAAGGAGCGCCTGGAGGAAGCCCTGACCCGCATCCTGGCCCTCAAGGCCAAACTGGGCCTACAAAAGGAAAACTATACCTTCCCGGATGCCGCTTTGCGGGAAAAATGGGTGGGGAACGCCGAGCATGTGGCTTTCCGAAAAGAAGCCGCCGAAAAATGTCTGACCCTGGTCAAGGACACTCAGCGCCTCCTGCCTATCGACGCCGCAGGCAAGCGCGCCTATCTGGTGTACGTCCACGCGATCCCCAACAGCAAGGCGTACAGCGGCGACCCCGTCCGGGACGTCCTCTGGGAAGAGCTGGAAGCTGCCGGTTTTTCGGTGGATATCGCCCCCACCTTCTATGACCTGGAAGCCCAAAACGGCATTTCCTTCCGCAACCTCATCACCTGTATGGACAAAGGCGCGCGGGAGGATTTCAAAAAGAAATACGACGTGGTATTCCTGGTGCTGAACTTCTACGGCTACGCTCAGACCAACGAGGTGCGAGTAACCTGGAGCTACGATCATTCCAGCGATCAGCCCTGGTATCTGGCCGAGGTTCCCACCGTTGCCGTGAGCCTAAACTACACCAATCACCTGATCGACGTGCCCCAAGCGAAAACCTTCATCAACGCATACGGCAGCAAGCGCGAAAACATCCACGCCCTGGTGGAGCGGGTGACGGGCAAAGCGCCTTTCACCGGCAAGGCGGAGGAAACCGTGTTCTGCGGCCGGTGGGAAACGAGGCTGTAAAAATGGATATTCATATTCCGGCAAATGCGCCGCTGATCCCGCATAAGCGTCACTGGCAGTTCTGCGTGGGTTCCGGACACGCGCTGCTGGCCCTGCGGACCGATTATGTGAAGCAGCTGAAATTCATTCATGATACCCTGGGCATCGAGCGCGTGCGCTTCCACGGCATCTTCTGCGACGATATGCGTACCTGCTGCGACCTTTCCATGCAGAATCCGGTGCCCGGCGCGGAACAATTCACGGAATACAATTTCAACGCCTGCGCCTTGGCTTACGATAACGTGCTGGAGGCGGGGATGAAGCCCTTTGTGGAATTGTCCTTCATGCCGGAGCGGCTGGCGCTCAAAGAAGAAGGCCGCCCTGTCAAAGGCGCGTTCTTCTATAAGCCCAACATCGTGCCGCCCAAGGACGATGCGGCGTGGACGGATTACATCCAGGCGTTCCTGCGCTTCCTCATCAAGAGATACGGCATCGAAGAGATCCGCACCTGGTATTTTGAGGTGTGGAACGAGCCGGATCTGCCTTTCGCTTTCTGGAACGGCACTCGGGATGAATACTTCCATCTGTATCAGATCACTGCAGAGGCCATCAAAGCCGTCGATCCCCAAATCCCCGTAGGCGGCCCGGCCACCAGCGGCAGCAAATGGATCGAAAGCTTCCTGACTTTCTGCCGTCAAAACAGCGTGCCCGTGGACTTTGTCACCACCCATCAGTACGCGGGCGATCCGCTGGGCGGTGTGGAGGATCAGGGCGAAGAAAAGCAGAAAGCTCCCGGGGAAAGCTGGGCTGACCGTATGCGCAAGGCGGCGGAAGGGCTGAAAGCCGTGGAAAACAAAACCTTCCTGAACGGCTTCCGGGTGCTGACCCCCGACAAATCAGAAACCACGGATACTCCCAACGATCTTTTCCGAAAAAACGCCGCCAAGGTGCGGTCTCAGGCGGACGGATTGCCTGTTTTCTATACCGAATGGAATGAAAACGCGATTTTTTCCGCTTATACCAACGATACCCGCAAAGTGGCGGCATACGACGTAAAGGCCGCCTTGGAGGTAGCTGACAGCGTTACCGGTTCTTCGATCTGGTGTTTTTCCGACATCTTTGAAGAACTGCATCCCTTCCCTCAGGAGTTCCATGGAGGATTCGGCATGCTGACACAGCACGGAATCCCCAAGCCCGTGTATCATGCCATGAAAATGCTTGCGGAAGCCGGGGATGAACGCATTGATCTGGGCCCGGACGCTACGATGGGCGAAGTTGGCTTTGCGGCATTCCGCAAAAACAAGGAGACCCAGGTTTTGCTATTCCGTCAGCGTATGAAGAATCTGCTACTGCCCGGCGAAAATGTGCGCGTCACCCTGGAAATGCCGAAACCGCCCAGTTCTGTCACCCTTCGCCGCATCGACGAAGCCCATGGCAATCCGCTGAAGCTGTGGGAGGAAATGGGCTGCCCGGAGCAACTGACCTGGGAGGAAATCATCGCGCTGAAGGAAAAGAACGCTGTAAAGGATGAGCCTTGCTCCTTTATCTATGACAACGGCACGGTCACCCTGCACGCCTCGCTGAACGTAAACGACGTGTGTTTTTTCAGGATTCAATGAACATGAAAAGCGAATCTCTCTATCCAGTATGTGAAGTATCTGGGTGCCAACGACAAGGATAACCTTCAGCGGCATTAATGCTTCTATGCGTTTCAAATCTTCGATCAACGTTGATCGAATGGTTTAAAGAGGCTGCTTCAGATTCCGACAAAATGACGGCATCTGGAGCAGCTTTCTTTTCCTGTTTATCATCTTGAAGAATTACTCCTTCGCAGATGATAAAGGAAGTACTGAAGCCAGATTCGAATGCCATTCGTCTGGTAGTTGCATACCACATTCGGCAAACAGCTTTTTAAGTTCCCCGTAAATCTCATCCGGATCGGAAAACATAATTGCTCGGATATCATTCCGTTTCAGAAAAAGCTGACCGTTATCAAGTTTTTGATTTACTTTTTCCGTCGTTGCTTCGAGTTCACACATGCGCTGCCAGGCAAACAAAACATAAGGGTCCGCCCGGACATTGGATGCAAGCTGCGTGCGATAATCGGAATAAAAGGAGATTTCCGGGATAGCCGTCAGATCACAGATGCGCAGCAGCCTGCGCAGCTGCATCACCATGGCGGCTTCGCTGCATCCATCTTGCAAATCACCATGAACAGCATCCACCATCGGGCAGAAGAAACCCTCCTGACAGAGCTGATTTATGCATAACATGTTCCAGCCCATCCCAGCAGCCGCTTCTTCGGAGGCGGCTTGTCATTATATAAGCGTACTATGCGAAACTCTTTGCTTCAATTTCGCGAAATAGGGTATACAACTGCGTAGTCCTCTCTCCTTAAGGCTTCTTACAATATATTTACACAAAACAAGGGCGAATGCAAGACAGAAAAACACATTTCATGAGCGAAACATGGATATAGCTTCCTCATAATTGAGCATTCGATCATTCAAATAAAGGATCCGGATCAGAAATAGTTCCATAATAAACGTGTGCTGCTTCGCGACAGCCGCCATCACAGACAGATGCTTTATCGCATCCGATGCACATTACCGGGAGATAATCCCTTGTCGAGAAAGAAACCCAGTATGGGTTGTCAGGCAAAGTTTCCAATTCCGTGTAGTGACATACTCGAGTTGGAGAATGGTTGCAGACTTTTATAGAGATATGATTATGGTTATGCTTGAAATTGCCCGAACTTCATTAAGGATGTTAGGAACTGACCTTTTTGAACAGTTAAGCAGGCGATAAACAAACTTTTCACGCTGCTATAGAGTAACAATTATTGTCGCTTATCCCGTAGTATCTTCAAGTATCTGTTAGCAGATTTAAGCGACAAATAAGCTACAAATCAACAGTAAAACCGCCCGAAACCCCTTGATTTATGGGGATTTTGGGCGGTTCGCATATCTTCTTTTACAAAAATCATTATATACCAAATAATGACTTTCGTAAAGCAAAAATCGATCTTTCAGCATCGATTTCAAACTTGAGTATAAAAGAGCACCCGATCATACTTTTATCTCTGTTTTCGTATAGGTATTAGTGCGTTTTTCTGCGGTTGTTCTATCTTGCACGATAAAATTCCCCGAATTGCAACATCTGTGATCTCCCATGTATCACAGGGATCATTTTCAGCGAAGGTCTCCACCCAGGCCGTACCTTTCTCCATATCGAATTGAATCTCACCCCATTCCCCGCCGTTGTCTACCTGATAAGCGTAGACAGCGGCGGTTATTTTTTTGCCTACACGTTGTACGGAGATTTGCTTGAGGCGAACGCAATGAAGCAGGCCTCGCCGGACCAATTCCAGTATCAGGTTTTCCACAGCACGTTTATAGGCCCGTTCCGCGCCGGACGCTCTGCTGCCTTCAAATAAGGCTGCCAGCGTTTCAAAAGAGGCCCGTGTGCTCATGTCGCTGACCCGGCCACAGCGCATACAAATGGCGTTACGCTGCTCCAGCAGCGTCTTTTCCAGAAAGGACAGCCTGCGGAAGGCTTTATCCACGTTTTCTGCTTCCACGCCAGCCCACAGAATGTCGGCGTAATCCCAATGATCCGGGATCAGATCTTCATCTTGTCCCCGGTCTGCTTTTTCATCATTTTCGTCCCGGCTTATTTGTTGCTGCCACCGCTTCCGCTGCCGCCAGGCGGCGGCCAGCTTTTCGGCAGCCGTCTTTTCTTTACATCCGGTTTGCGCTGCAAACAGCCGGATCGTTTCTTCCGTATTCCCCTGGCATTCCGCAAAAAGCTGCATGATGCGCCGGGCATCCTTGTATTCCTGGAGGGAATCGAAGGAATAGAACTCCTCCTGCATGCGGAACCGCAGCAGCGTATCAGTGATATACCTGTGAATATACGTGATGAAGGTCGTTCCCCGGTCGGGATCATAGGCCGTGAATCGCTTCAGCACTTCTATCCT
>JAEEGL012846316.1_pt1 | contig 16601 bp, 19 predicted proteins | sample 9134231 | NCBI WGS metagenome assembly JAEEGL01 (sample SAMN16246548, study PRJNA631951) | gut metagenome | biome: gut microbiome; feature: rumen; material: fiber-attached | host: Bos | place: Iran: Karaj | collected 2018-10 | reverse complement strand
TTTTTATAATTAACAGAATAACCGAACTTTTAAACAAGACTAATCAATTTATTTTAACATATAGAAGATATAGTTTAATGGCAGTGAGTGAATTATTATCTTCAAATAATTCTTGTATAATAACAGCAAGAATGTCTGATAAATTGTCTGATAGCGGAATTATAGCAATTCTTATTGCTAAAAAAGAAGGACAGAATTTAATTATTGATGAATTGACCTTCTCTTGTAGGGCGCTGGGAAGAAATATTGAGGATATAGTTATCTCAAAAATGATTTTAATGTCTCAAAAGTATCTTAAGACAGATTCAGAGGTATATATTAATTATAAAAAAGGGCCAAGAAATATTCCGGCTCTAACTTGGCTATCAGCATATGTGGGGCAACTACCAAAAGAAGAAGGATGTGTCGTAAAAAAAATATCTGATGTATTTGAAACATATGGATTAAACATAAAAGAGGTGTCATTTGTTAAATAATATTTCTTTTGAAAAAGAAAACAAAAAACAAGCAATATTAAGATTTATTACCTATTTAAATATACTATAACAGAAGCGATTTTGATTTGTGAGGTTGAATAATAGGCATGGAAAAGTCCTTAAAATTTCATCATATTGGAGTTGCAACTCGAAACATTGAGAAAGAACTTAAAGCTTTTAAGACGCTTGGGTATAGAGAAATTAGTAGTATTTTTGAGGATCCCATTCAAAAAATCAGAGGAATTTTTATTGGTACAAAAGATCAACCTTGTTTGGAGTTGCTTGAAGGGTTAACCGAAGATAATCCATTAAAATCACATTTATTAAAAGGCAATAAATTTTATCATATTGCATATGAAACATCAGATATAGAGAAAGATGTTTTTGATTTTGTTAATAATAAAAAAGCTAAAATAATTGTGCCCATTACAGAGGCAACTTATTTTGAAAAAATCTGTTTTATGATAATGCCAAACATGATGATAGTTGAACTTGTGCAGTTAAGGGAGCACCATTAATGGCTAAAACAATTATAAAAAATATTAGAATTAAAGGAATATCTGTTATTCTCGGGGAAAACAAAATAAAGTTTGAAGATGAGCCAGAATATTATAATAATGATTTAAATCAGCTTTCAAAATTAAAAAAGATGATTGGGTTTGATACAAGGTATCGAACTAACAGTAACACTACAACATCTGATTTATGTGAACAAGCTGCAAAAAAACTGATTGAAGGTATGGGAATTAATATTACAACAATAGATGCTATAATTTCAGTTACTCAAACACCAGATTATTATATGCCTGGAAACGCACATATAATTCATAGAAATCTTGGATTCCCCAAAGAAACCATTGCCTATGATCTTGAATTCGGTTGCTCAGGGTATATTTATGGGTTATATATGTCTGCAGCTTTGTTAAATAGTGGACTAAAACGAGTTTTGTTATTAACAGGAGATACATTAAGTAAAGCAGCAAATCCAAAGGACCGTACCGAGGCTCCTTTATTTGGTGATTCAGGAAGCGCAACTATCATTGATTATGATAATAAAGCAGGGGAAACATATTTTATATTAAAATCAGATGGGTCTGGGGTAGAAAGTATGTTAAAACCTGCTGGAGCATATAGAATACCTTCTTCTGAGGAAACACGAAAAGATATTGCAGACGAGGAAGGAAATATTAGAAACCAGGAAAATATTTACATGAATGGTTTTGAAATTTTTAATTTTACTTTAACCGAACAGCCCAAGATTCTAAATGAGATTATAGAATATTCTAATAGTACAAAAGAAGATATTGATTTTTATATTTTGCATCAAGCAAATGTTTATATTGTTGAAACTATATTAAAAAAAGTTAATATTCCTTTTGAAAAAGCGCCATCAAAAATATTTGCTAAATTTGGCAATCAGAATTCAGCATCAATTCCATCAGCTATTTGTTCGGATTTGAATGATAAATTCAATAATGGAAAAAAGAAAGTTTTATTGCAAGGATTTGGTATTGGTCTATCGTGGGGAGCTTGCATAACAGAATTGGATGGTGTGGTTTGCTTAAAACCAGATATTTATAGAGGTGATAATGAACTCTAAATTTAAAAATGTAAGCATAAAAGGGTTTGTTACAGTTCTTCCAGAAAACAAGATTAATATTGATGAAGAAATTGAATACTTTGATAATAACGAGAAAAAACTCAACCGTGCAAAAAAAATGATTGGGTTTGGAACCAGATATGTAGTATCAGAGAATACAACAGTAGTTGATCTTGCAGAAGAAGCAGCAAATATTCTAATATCAGAATTAAATATTGATAAACAGGCTATTGATACCTTAATTCTTGTTACCCAAAGCCCAGATTATTTATATCCAGCATCATCTTGTATTCTGCATGGCAGATTGGGACTAAGTGAGAATTGTGCTTCTTTTGATGTTGGACTAGGGTGCAGTGGGTATATATATGGCCTTTGGCTTTCTCACTCATTAATATCAAGTGGGGCAGCGAAAAGGATTCTTCTCCTTGCTGGTGATGATCCAAGTACACATTCATGTAAAGATAATAGAATTTCTAATCCAATTTTTGGAGATGCTGCAAGTGCAACTTTTCTTGAGTATACTCCAGAAAATAATGAAGCTTTTTTTGTTATGGGTTCGCGAGGTTCTGGGTGGGATAAAATTATTGCACCTGCAACAGGCAGAAGATTTCCTGTGCGTAAAGATATCATAGATATAGAGATTAAAGATTCTGCAGGTAATGTTTGGCATCCATATGATGAGATTTTAAAAGGAATTGATGTTTTTAATTTTACTATGGATGTTGCCCCTAAAAATATTGAAGAGGTATTGAGATTTTCTAATAAAACTTTTCTCGATATAGACTTTATATCAATTCATCAAGCGAATAAACAGATTGTAGAGACAATTATTACTAAAGCAAATATACCACCAGAAAAAACAACATCTGAAGTTTTTTCAAAATATGGAAACAATTCGACAAATTCTGTTGTAACTGTTATATGTGATAGTTTAAAAGAAAAAAAAGTCACTAATGTTTTATTATGTGCTTTTGGTGTTGGACTGTCATGGGGAAGTGCAATAATTAATTTCAGTAAAGCAAAGAATCTTGGACTACGTTTTATGAGAAATAAACTCTTACCAAGCAGAGAAGAATTATTGAAAAAGTGGATAAAACATTTTAAAGGAGAATTAAATGGATAGAAATGAATTTTTAACACAGATGCAGGATATCCTGCAAACAGATGAAGATCTTTCTTTTGATATGGTCTTAGATGATTTGGAAGAATGGGATTCTTTAGCAAAAATGGCAACAGTTGCTTTCTTGGATTCAAAATTTGGTATTAAAACAACATTCTCAGATTTTAAGAATATAAAAACACTTGAAGATATTGCCAAAAGAGCTGGTATAAAATGATTGACTTTTTAAAAGAAGATATTTTTCTTGTAACAGGAGCAAGTTCTGGTATAGGACGGGCTATTGCTCAGAAATTAAATGAGCGAGGTGCAACAGTTGTAACTGTTGCACGTTCTATTGATAAACTTGAAGAAACAAAAAGAAATTCTAAATATCCAGAAAATGTTTTTCTCGAACCCAAAGATTTAACAGAAAATATAGAAAAGTTACCTTTTTTTATAAAAAATTTAAAAGAAAAATATGGAAAGTTAAAAGGATTGGTTTGTGCTGCAGGAATAGATAATCCTATTACGCTTTCATTAGTAGACTATCAAAAGGCGCAGCTCATTTTTAATATTAATTATTATGTTCCTTTAATGCTTGCTAAAGGCTTTGCAGACAAGAGAAATCATACCTCAGATGCAAGTATTGTTTTTATTGCATCAGTTGCCGGAGTTTATCCAGACAAGGGACAATTATTATATGCAAGCACAAAAGCCGCACTTATTGCAGCGTCTAAAATAATAAGTAAAGAATATTCAAAGAATAATTTAAGAGTAAATTGTATTTCGCCAGCTGAAGTAGAAACACCTATGTATCTAGCAAAAGCAGAATCAATTGGTTCTGATGTACAAAATTATCCATTAGGAATTGGTCAGCCAGAAGATATTGCAAATATGGCAGCATTTTTATTATCTAAAGAAGCTAGATGGATTACTGGGCAAAACTATATCATGGATGGAGGCGTGTTTTAATGGCTAAGATGCCACATAAAGAACGATTAATTGGAAAATTTATTAATCTAAGAGAGATTACTGTTGACGATGCTGAATTTGTTTTAAAATTAAGATGTAATGATAAAAAATCTCGGTTTTTACATAAAACAGAATACAATTTAGAAAAACAAGTTGATTATATAAAAAATTATCTTAAAAAAAACAACGAATGGTATTTTATTATCGAAAACAAAGAGCACACACCCATAGGTACAATAAGAATATATGACGTTGAGGGCGATAAATATACAGGTGGTAGCTGGCTTATGATTGATGGATCGACACCACAAGAAGCCGTAGAAGGTGATTTACTTATGAAAGAGTATTCTTTTGATGTTTTGGGGTTTAATAAAAATTGTTTTGAAGTAAATAAAAATAATAAAAAGGTTGTTCGATTTCATAAAATTTGCGGAACTAAAATCGTTGGAGAAGATGAGGAAAATTACTATTTTGAACTGACGAAAGATGATTTTGAGAAAAATAAGGAGAAATTATTTCAAATTCTGGGGTAAAAATGAATAATGATTTAATTACTATAATTGTAGCGGCTTATAATCATGAGAAATATATAGAAGAATCATTAGCAGCCCTAATGAAACAAACATATAATAATCTTGAACTGATTTTAATTGATGATGGATCGAAGGATAAGACTTATGAAAAAGTACTTGAAATGAAGCCTCTTTTGGAAAAAAGATTTGTTAATTTGCATATTGATAAACATGAAAATAAAGGTTTAATACTAACACAACAAGAATTAATATCATATGCAAAGGGAAAATATATTTTTTCAATAGCTTCAGATGATGTTGCCCACGAAGATGCTATAGAAGTATTGTATAATTATCTTTCTCAACATGATGACTATGTTTGCGTTGTTGGCGATAATGAGTTTATAGATTCTGATTCCAAGCCTGTATGTATGGATGAAAACAAACAGATTGTTTCAAAAAAAAGCTTTCATTCTTTCAAAACTTTTTTAGAATATGCTTATGTTAAATATTTGTATTTATTTGGGAAAAAACTTTCTGGTTGTAACAAAATGGAAGATATGGATTTTATTCCTTATAATTTATTATGGTTTAGTCATTTTATACCTATAGGCTTACTTATAAGAACTGATATAATGCGAAAGGTTACAAACTATAATATAAATACACCAGTAGATGATATATATATGCATTACCAACTAACAAAGATTGGGAAGCTAAAAGTTTTAAGTAATGTGCTGATAAAATATAGATTACATAATAATCAAACAATTAACGATAAAAAACATTTTGAAAAAGTATGGCGTACTAGATTATATGAATTATATTTGTTGGACACCTGTTATCCTGAATTTAAAACAGGGGAATTAAAAAAATCATGGTGGTATATGCAACATTATGAACAATGGGAAAAAGCAAAAAAATCCCTATATTGGGATGAAGAATATTATATAAGTAAATATCCTGAGGTAAAAAGGGAAGGATGGGTTCCTTTAATTCATTATTTAACTGTTGGGAAAGATAATAAATATCTCCCTTCTCCATATTTTGAATCAATTTTTCATCCAGTTTTTAATCATAGAAATATGCTAATAAAAGGTAATCATTATTTCTGGACAGGAATTAAACTTCAGAAAAGACTTAAAATTATGATTTGTTCTTTTTTATTATTACTTGGACAGATTCCCATTATTGATATATTAATTAATTCTAAAATGCGAAATAACTTGATAAAGAAGATTAATAGTAACTGGAGATAATAAATACTGTTAGAATTGTCGGGAATAAAAATATTAGAATTTTTATTGGAGTATAATAATGATTAAATTTTTAGATTTATTTAAGATAAATGAGCGTTTTAGGGTAGATATTGATAGAAAAATTAAAGATGTTCTTGATTCTGGTTGGTACCTTTTAGGTAATCAAGACAAGACTTTTGAAAAGCATTTTGCAGATTTTTGTGGAGTAAAATATTGTATTGGGTGTGCAAATGGTTTAGATGCACTAAATTTAATTCTTAAAGGTTATGGATTTGGCCCTGGAGATGAAATAATAGTTCCTGCTAATACTTATATAGCAACAATTCTTGCCATATCTACGAATGGATGTACTCCAGTATTGGTTGAACCGGATATAAATACATACTGTATAGATCCATCGCTAATTGAAGAAAAAATTACTGAAAAAACAAAAGCAATTATGGTTGTCCATTTGTATGGGCAGGCAGTTCCGATGCAGAAAATATGGGAAATAGCTCATAAGTATAATTTAAAAATAATTGAAGATTCAGCTCAGGGGCATGGTGCAATATATAATGGAAAAAGAACTGGTAATTTGGGGGATGCCGGTGGTTTTTCATTTTATCCTGGTAAAAACCTGGGCTGCTTGGGTGATGGGGGGTGTGTTACAACTAATGACTTAGAACTTGCTGAACGAATTAGAGCGATTGCAAATTATGGTAGTCAAAAAAAATATTGTAATATTTTTAAGGGCATTAATTCGCGTTTAGATGAAATTCAGGCTGCAGTTTTAGATGTTAAACTTGCATACCTTGATCATGATAATGAAAAACGAAGAAAAATATCAAAATATTATCGAGATAATATTAATAATTCTAAAGTCGTTTTACCTAAGGTTTATGATGAGAGAGCACATGTTTGGCATGTCTTTGCAGTTAGGGTAAAGAGCAGAGCAAAATTTCAAGAATTTTTAGCCGAAAATGAAATCCAGACATTAATTCATTATCCAATTCCTCCTCACAAACAGGAAGCATATAAAGAGTGGAATGGTTTGTGCTATCCTATTACAGAAAAGATACATAATGAAATTATTTCTCTGCCCATTTCTCCTGTCATGACAGAGGAGGAAGTACAGAAAGTTGTTGAGGTTGTGAATGGATATTAAATATCCATTAGTTTCTGTACTCATTTCAGCTTATAATCATGAAATGTATGTACAAGAAACCATTAAATCTCTTATCTCACAGGCATATCAAAATATCGAATTAATAGTTTTTGATGATGGGTCTTCTGATTCTACATGGAAAAAAATCCAAGAACTGGAAGATGATTGTAAAAAAAGATTTGTAAATACATATTTTGTAACCAAAGCAAATGAGGGGACATGTGTAACAATCAATAAAATGTTGGATATTTCAGCCGGAAAATATGTTTATATGATAGCTTCTGACGATAAAGCTAAACCAGAAGCAATTCAAAAGGAAGTTTATTTTTTGGAAAAGAATCCTGAATATGCTTTAGTTGTCGGTAATAATGAATTTATTGATTCTTCGGGAAATCTTTGTTATTGGGGCAAAAATAAAAATATTGTTTATGATAGAGAGAAGGCCAAATATAAAACTTTTGGGGAGTATCTACAAAAAGTAAAAAGAATAAGTTTTACAAGCAAAAATTTTGGATTATATGAAACTTTATACTGGGGAAATTATATTCCTAATGGATATTTAATTAGAAAGACAATTTTGAACGAAATAGGCCCCTTTACCAAGGAAGCCCCTCTTGAAGATTGGTATATGATGTTGCAAATATCTAAATATTCAAAAATGAAATACCTGAATGAGGTATTATTTTCATATCGATGGCATGATAAAAATACAATAAAACAAAAAGAAAAAATAGATAATTATGTAAGAAGAACAAGGGAATATGAAAAGAAAATTTTAAATAAAGTTAGTTATGAAGATATTTTGCCTAGTGCAAGAAAAATTAAATATATTATTTCTTTAAAAGAAAAAAAGTATCATTTACTCGCGTACTATTTTTGTATGTTGTGGTCTTTTCTTAAAATAAAAAGGATAAGGCAGACAGTATATGTTTGTTGGAAAAAAGTAATGTGTATGTTGATTAACAATGAATGAGGGTTTGCAATGGTTTTTTCAAAAACAGAATTTGATGGACTATTTCTAATTAAGCCAGTAATTTTTAAAGATAATCGAGGGTATTTTTTTGAAAGCTTTAGGCAGGATGAATTTAGAAAGAATATTTCAGATATTTCTTTTGTTCAAGATAATGAATCTAGATCATCGTATGGAGTTCTACGAGGATTGCATTATCAAAAATCTCCATATGCACAGGCAAAGCTTATTAAAGTAATAAAGGGAGTTGTCTTAGATGTTGCTGTAGATTTAAGGAGAAATTCCAAAACTTTTGGCAGATATTTCAGCGTAGAACTATCTGAGGAGAACAATTTTCAGCTATTTATACCAAGGGGATTTGCCCATGGCTTTGTTGTATTAAGCCAAGAAGCCGTTCTTTCATATAAAAGTGATAATTATTATGCTCCGCAAAGCGAAGGAGCCATTATTTGGAATGACCCTGAGTTGTCGATTAACTGGAAGATACCACCTAAAGATATTATTCTTTCAGAAAAAGATAAAAAGCATCCAAAATTTAAAGACGCATGGATTTTTGAATAAACAATATGAATATTCTGGTTACTGGTGCAAGTGGACAGCTTGGTAGTGAAATACATTATCTAGAAAAAAATCCTAAGAATAATTATTTTTTTACCACCAAAACAGATCTCGATATAACTGATAGAAAAAGTGTCCAAAAATATATTGTAGATAACAAAATAAAAATCATTATTAATTGTGCTGCTTATACAGCTGTAGAAAAGGCAGAAGAAGAGTTTAAAAAAGCAGATCTAGTAAATCATGTAGCTGTTAAAAATCTTGCTGAGGCGTCAAAAAAAAATGATGTATTTTTGATTCATTTTTCTACTGATTATGTTTTCGGCGGAGCGGGCAACTTGCCTTTCCGTGAGAATGATATAGTTAATCCCCTCAGTGTTTATGGGAAAACAAAGCTTGCGGGGGAGCAGGTGATAAAAGAAACAGGCTGTAAGGCTTTAATTATCAGAACTGCATGGCTTTATTCTTCATTTGGGAATAATTTTGTTAAAACTATTATAAAACTTTCTTCTAAAAAAGAAAGCATAAAAGTAGTATATGATCAAGTTGGCTCTCCTACGTCTGCAAGGGATTTAGCTAAATTTTTAATTTTTATTATAGAAACTGGTAAATATATTGGAAAAGAGGGAATATATCATTTTACTAATGAAGGGGTTGTTTCTTGGTATGATTTTGCAGTTGAAATTGCAAATCAAATAGGTGCAAAATGTAAAATATTACCATGCCGAACAGATGAATTCTCAACCAAAGCAAAGCGGCCAGCATATTCTGTTTTAGATAAAGTAAAAGTGAAAGAAATATTTGATATTGAAATTCCATATTGGAAAGATTCATTAAAAAAGTGTTTAGAAGAATTAATATTATAAAGGTAAAAATATGTTTAAGAGTGTAAAACTTTTTGAATTTAAAGAATTTGGTGATGAAAGGGGTAAATTGACTGTAATTGAAGGGATGCGTGATATTCCTTTTAAAATTGAACGTATATTTTATATATATGATTCTGATAATTCAATTATTCGTGGAAAACATGCAAATAGAGAATCTGAATTTATTTTAGTTAATATTTGTGGTAGTTCTAAAGTTAGAGTTACTGATGGTTTTCAAGAAAAAATATATACCTTAGATAGGCCCAATTTGGGATTATATATTCCTAAACTAATTTGGAAAGATATGTATGATTTTTCAACTAATTCAATACTTATTTGCTTGGCTAGTGAAAAATATAATCCAAATGAATATATCCGTAATTATGATGAATATTTACAAGAAATGAAAAAGATAAAGTGTTAACAGAAGTTATTAATTCTTTTAGAGGAATGTATGAAAAAAATGATTAAAGGGGCTATAGGAAATACATATAAATATAGAGGTCTGTTGAAACAGCTTGTATCTAGGGATATAAAATTAAAATATAGGCGAAGTGTTTTAGGATATCTATGGAGCGTCCTTAATCCTCTCTTGATAATGATAATAATGACCATAGTATTCTCACACATGTTCCGATTTAATATATCTAATTATCCTGTCTATCTCCTTTCCGGGAACATACTTTTTAGTTTTTTCAGCCATACAACAAATTTGAGTTGCCGAGCAGTTCTTGATAATGCATCTTTAATTAAAAAAGTTTATCTCCCTAAATACATATTTGTATTCAGCCGAATTACCAGCGGTTTCGTAGATTTCCTCTTTTCTCTTGCTGCATTAATTCTTGTTATGCTATTTACAGGCAATTCATTTAGTTTTTATAATTTTTTATTTGTAATACCTTGTCTTGAAGTTTATTTTTTCAGTTTAGGAATTGGTCTATTCCTTGCTCAGGCAAATGTCTTCTTTCGGGATATACAATACTTGTATGGTGTTTTTTGTACTGCACTGATGTATCTGACACCTCTGTTTTATCCGGTGGAAGCACTCCCATCTACGGTTAGGTTTGCTGTAGAACATTTTAATCCTATGTTTCAATATGTATCCATGTTCAGACAGTGTATATATGCTAACTCTTTTGTAAACTTGCATATGGTATTATATGGATTTTGTTGGGCTTTAGGAGCACTTGTCTTTGGGATAATATGTTTTAAAAAAAGTCAGGATAAGTTTATTCTTTTTATTTAATTAAGTTGGAATAATATGAGAAAACAAAATAACCAGTTACCAGAAGATATAAAAATCCGTGTTAATGATGTTTACATACAGTTTAATATTGCTTCAGAAAGAATTAACCATCTTAAAGAATATATAATAAAGCTTATAAAGCACCAGTTGTTTTTTCAAAAGTTTTTAGCTTTAAAAGGAATTACCTTTGAAGTTAAAAGGGGTGAAGCATGGGGGTTCGTCGGGGCTAACGGATCGGGTAAATCAACATTACTTAAAACAATAAGCGGAATTCTCAAACCTTATAAAGGCAGTGTTAAAATTAATGGTACTATTTCTCCATTGATTGAATTAGGGGCCGGCTTTGATGGCGAGATGACAGCTAGGGAAAATATTTTCTTAAATGGATGCGTTCTTGGTTATACTGAGAAATTCATAAAAGATAAATTTGAAGATATTGTTGATTTTGCAGAAGTGAGAGATTTCTTAGATGTTCCTCTAAAAAATTTTTCAAGTGGTATGTCTGCCCGCCTTGGGTTTGCAATAGCAACGACGGTTAAGCCTGATATTCTTGTTTGCGATGAAGTTCTTGCTGTTGGAGATTTTAAATTCCAGGAAAAATGCGAAAAAAGAATGAATGAGCTTTTAAGTGGCGGAACTACCCTATTGTTTGTTTCCCATTCGATTGAACAGGTAAAACGAATGTGTCAAAAAGCTATCTGGATTGATCACGGTGAGATGAAAATGATAGGTTCTGCCGAAGATGTTTGTAATGCATATAGCAACTCATAATTGGTTTTGCTGAGAAAATATAATTATGATATCAGTAGCTCTTGCCTCATATAATGGTGAGAAGTATTTAAAAGAACAAATAGATTCAATCCTTAATCAATCTTTTTCAGATATCGAATTGGTTATCTGCGATGATTGTTCAAAAGACTCAACCGTTGAAATAGTTCGAGAGTACTGCAAGAAAGATAGCCGTGTTAAGCTTTTTATTAATGAAAAAAACCTTGGATTCAAAAAGAACTTTGAAAAAGCAATTTCACTTTGCAATGGAGAATATATTGCATTAAGCGATCAAGATGATATATGGACTGTAGATCATTTAGAAAAGTTATTTAATTTAATTCAAGGACATAAATTGGCGTGTGGCAATGCGGAATTAATAGATGAGCAGGGAAAGATGCTGGGAATAAAGTTAAATGAAGTTGATGAATTATATTGTTTTAATGATTCAGATAATCTTTTATATAAAATACTTTGTTCTAGAAATGCATTTCAAGGTGCATCAATGTTAATGCATAGATCATTTTTAGCCAAAGCAATGCCTATTCCAGAGATTATTCCGTTCCATGACACATGGTTTGCATTATGTTCTTGTTTTGAGGATAGAATTAGATACACTTTTGATATTATAACTTTATATAGACAACATTTAAAACAAGCAACTACACATACCAAAAGGAACACATTTCAGAGAATTTATTATTCTATAATCAAATTATTCCATGGGAAAAAATATTCACCTGAAAGATTTAAATATATTAATGAAATAAAAAAGCGATATGATATTTCAGAAGAACAAGAAGAAATAATTAAAAATAGTACATTGTTTCTTAATATGAAGAGTGGAAATCTGGGTTTAAAAGATAGAATTAGAGCTATAAAATTCTATTGGAATAAATATGATTATATTCATACATTCCCAAACCATAAATATAGACTTATGAGAATAATTAAAAATGCAATATTAGGATTGACCAATGAATAATGTATTGATTTTTGCAGGCGGGGCAGGCCGCCGTATGAACAGCAGATCAAAGCCAAAGCAGTTTCTTAAATTGTATGGCAAGGAGATTATCATCCATACACTGGAAAACTTCCAGAATCATCCCGAGGTGGATAACATAGTAGTTGTCTGTATCAAGGGATGGGTAAATTATCTTCAGAATCTGTTGGCACAATATGGTATGGATAAGGTGCGCCTTATAGTCGCCGGTGGAAAGACAGGCCAGGAATCCATTTATAATGGACTTTGTGCTTTGTCTGATTTTGCCCCTGAGGATTCTATTGTACTGGTGCATGACGGAGTACGGCCTTTTGTAACTGACAACCTTATTTCTGATTGTATTAAGTCTGTAAAGAAGAATGGATCTGCCATCACTGTGACTCCCGCAATTGAGACTATTGTAGAGCTGGATGGTCAGAAGATCCGGTCAATAACTGATAGGAGTAAGTGTTATCATGCCAAGGCTCCTCAATGTTTTTATTTGGGCGAGTTGCTTGCTGCTCATAAAAAAGCAATAAAAGATGGAAATACAAATATGATAGATTCGGCATCTCTTATGCAGCACTATGGACACAAACTCTATGTGGTGCAGGGGACTCCAGATAACATAAAGATTACTACCCCGGCAGATTTCTATACTTTCCGAGCCCTTTATGATGCCAGGGAAAACCAGCAAATTTTTGGATTATGATAAATCCTATAGTTGAATTAGATATAAAAGAACTTATCCGAAATAGAAAGTATTTTGAACCATTCATTGGCACATCCGTCCTTGTGACAGGATCCACTGGACTTTTGGGCTCTTTGACGGTGAAGGCATTGTCACATTATGCAGGTCACGTTTATGCCTGTTGTAGAAGCAAAGACAAATATAATTTTGTTTTCGAAGGTTATACAGCAGAAAATATAATCCCAGTTTTCTCTGATATAACTGATCTTGATATCTCAAATTATAAACTTGATTATATTATTCATGCAGCCGGCATTACAGATTCAAAGACCTTTGTAGAAAGGCCCGTAGATACCATCAATGTTGTGGTCGAAGGAACAAAGAATCTACTTGCTCAGTGTGCAGGAAAGTCACTCAAGGGATTTATATATCTCAGTTCTCTTGAAATTTATGGGTCTTTTCCAGGGGTTAATGACATAAAAAATGTGACAGAAATAGATTTTGGTTATCTTGATCCAGTTTCTGTGCGTTCCAGTTATTCTGAAAGTAAACGGCTGACGGAAACACTATGTAAAGCATACCAAAGTCAGTATGATGTTCCAGTTAAGATTGCTCGGCTGTGCCAGACTTTTGGAGCCGGTGTCCTATATAATGATAACCGGGTTTTTGCCCAGTTTGCCAGAAGCGTGATTGAATGCAAGGACATTATACTTAAAACAAAAGGGGAGACTGTCCGGAATTATTGTTATACTACTGATGCAATTACTGGATTACTTACAGTTTTAGCCAATGGAACAGCTGGAGAAGCTTATAATATTGCAAATCGGGATACAGCAATATCCATTGTCGATATGGCAAATTTATTCAGCCGGCTTTACCCTGAATCTGAAACGAAAATTGTATTTGATATTGCCGAGGATGCTGGAAAGCTGGGATATAACCCGATGGTCAAACTGCAGCTTGATTCCTCTAAACTTGAAAAGCTGGGCTGGACTGCGGTTGTCGGGCTTGAAGAGATAATCCGCAGGCTTGTAGAAAGCCTGAAAAATGAAAGACATAATCAAATTTCTCAGTAAAATAATAATCTTTTTTGTGCTTCATCTTTTCATGATTCTACCGGTAGATAGTAAGAAGGTCTATTTCCGGGCTTTCCATGGTAAGAAATATGGCTGCAGCCCTAAATATATTTTCCTCTATTTGCTTGAAAAGTATGGGAATTCGTATAAGTATATCTGGGAATTTGAGGATGATACCAAGGAAATCCCTGGGGCGAAGTGTGTTAAACGTCTTACTTTCAAGTCATTTATCTACGTGATGACCAGCAAATACATCATTACTAATAACGATTTCATATGGTGGATTCCTCTGCGGAAGAATCAGATCTTGCTGGAGACCTGGCATGGTGGCGGCGCCTACAAGAGGGTGGGATTCTACGAAAAATGGAACTTGCCAAAGCTTTGGGAACAGAAGCTTAATGCAAGGCAGACTACCCACTATATCTCCTCCAGCCGTAAGTTCACGGAAGTTCAGGCTCCTTCCAAATGGGTCTCTAAAGATAAGTTCATAAACACAGGAATGCCACGGAACGAGGTATTCTTCTACCCCGACAGGATGGAGGCTCTGCGGCAGAAAGTGTTTGCCCATTTCGGTCTCCAGTCCGATGTCAGGATAGTACTCTACGCCCCCACATACCGGGGGCTTACCGGTTATAAAGAGGGTGAGAAGGATGTGAAGATCACCCCGGATTACAAGCACCTGTTGGAAACCTTGGGGCAGAAATATGGCGGACATTGGGTGCTCTTTTTCCGCAGCCACTATTTTGACTCAAATCTTACAGAGCAGTTGCCTGATTCTGTGGTGGATGCCACAAAGTATGAAGACATGCAGGAGCTTCTGTGTGCCGCTGATGTTTTAGTTACTGATTTCTCTTCTTCTATATGGGACTTTGGTCTGACAAAGAAACCTTGTTTCCTCTACGCACCTGACTTACAGCAGTATATTGCAGACCGAGGTTTCTATACCGACCCATTCAGTTGGCCGTTCTCTATGGCTCAGAATGATGATGAGCTGATTGATAACATTCTGAATTTTGACCAGATTGCCTACGAGAAAGCTTTGGACAAACACTATGCCGACTTCGGGTCTTACGAGAATAAGGATGCCTGTGCCAAGGTATGCAAGGCCATCGGTATTGATAATGGCTAAAACCCTTAATCAGGAAGAACTCCGTAAAGTACAGCTTCTTGAACTCAAGATTCTTAAGGAAGTTAAACGAATCTGTGCAAAGCACGATATCAAATACTTCCTTACCGGCGGTACACTGATTGGTGCTGTGCGGCACAAAGGTTTTATCCCATGGGATGATGATATTGACATTGCCATGATGCGGTCCGACTACGACCGTTTCTTGGAGATTGCCCCCAGAGAGCTGGGGCCGGAATATACTTTAAATTGTATCCAGCACGACAAGAAGCTGGGTTTATTCCTCAGCAAGGTGGTGCTCAAGGGTACCAATTACCGCAGTGTCCAGCAGCCCGAGACCATAGGGGAGTGCGGTTTCTGGGTGGATGTGATTCCCTATGACCATATTTATGATAACCAGCTTCTTGCCACCCTCTATTTCCGTTTTCTGAACTTCCTGCTGGTGCTCTATTCCAAGAAGAATGGATATAAGAATGGCACCACTCCTTTAAGAAAGTTTGTTGCCAATATGATGCTGATCTGCTTTTTCTGGGTGCCAAAGGAATGGCTCTGGAAAAAGATTGTGAATTACCCCTATAAGCTTAATAAGAAAGATACTGGCCGGCAGGCATACCTGGCCGGTCGGTACGGCGCTCCGCGGGAGTTCCGCAGTGCCTATCTTTTCGGAGAATATACAGAGCTTCCTTTTGAGGATGATTCTTTTATGGTCTTGAAAGAGTATCATGCTTTCCTGACCGAGCTTTTCGGCGATTATATGAAATTGCCTCCGGTTGAGCAGCGTATCACCCATCAGGTGGCTGAACTTGACTTTGGCAAATATTAAGGAAAATTTATGCATATAGTGTTTATAAACCCGCCATTCAAGGCGGAATATGGAAAATTCTCCCGGGAATCCAGGAGCCCCGCTATAACCAAGAGCGGAGCCCTCTATTACCCGTTATGGCTTATCTATGCGGCAGCCTACTGCCAGAAGTATGGCCATCGTGTGGACTTTATAGATGCTCCGGCCAAACCGCTGGATGAGTTTGAGACTCTGCAGCTGGTGGATGAGAAGGTGCGTGGTGAGCAGGTGCTCTTTGTTCTGGACACCAGTACCCCATCTATAAAAAGCGATGTGGCTTTTGGTGCTGAGCTTAAGAAAAAGTATCCTGACTCCTTTGTTATTCTGGTCGGAACCCATCCTACTGCCTGTGCAGAGGAAACCTTGAGCTACAACGACCAGATTGATGCAGTTGCCATAGGGGAATTTGACTATA
>JAEEGL011832008.1_pt1 | contig 16601 bp, 9 predicted proteins | sample 9134231 | NCBI WGS metagenome assembly JAEEGL01 (sample SAMN16246548, study PRJNA631951) | gut metagenome | biome: gut microbiome; feature: rumen; material: fiber-attached | host: Bos | place: Iran: Karaj | collected 2018-10 | reverse complement strand
CGGTACCAATGACCTTACACAGATGACATTCGGTTTCTCCCGTGATGATGCAGGCAAGTTCCTTGATGCATACTATCAGAAGAGCATCTACGAGGCCGATCCTTTTGCAAGACTTGACCAGGTGGGTGTCGGTAAACTTGTAAAGATGGCTGTAGAACTTGGTAAGTCAACACGCCCCGATATCAAACTCGGTATCTGCGGCGAGCACGGCGGCGATCCCTCATCAGTTGAGTTCTGCCACAATGCAGGTCTTACCTATGTTTCCTGCTCACCGTTCCGTGTACCTATTGCACGTCTTGCAGCGGCTCAGGCAAACATCAAAAACCCAAGATAATAATTATCCCAATTTAAAAAGGCCGGCTTGATCGCCGGTCTTTTATATTGGGTCATTCTTTGTATCTTCTTTCCATTTCTTCTTTATCATAGTCAAGAAAATATGGTTCTAAAAGCGTATAAAACGCTTTCATTTTGTCTTTTTCGGCAAAAACAACATCACAGCCTCGGTCATCATATATCGACAAAATACATCCGTTTTTAAACGATACGAAGCTTGTATCAAAACCACGTTCTTCTATTTGCTCCTTTATCAGTTTTTTGTGCTTAAACGGTTTCCCGTTGGAAAAACAAACTATTCTATGGCGTTTTATCGTTTCGGGATCGGAATATACCGAAAGATTTTTAACGGCAATATGCCTGTATTTTTGCTGAAAGGTGATAAGTCTTTTAATCATACGTTTTTCGGTATTTGCAATGCGTTTCCAATCATCCGTATCGGCCTCGATCTCTCCCGTTGTGTAGGAATAGTCCGTCAGCCAATAATTAAAGAAGATAGCATCGGGAGCGGCATCAAATAATATATCGAATATCTCCAATGCACGTTTATATGCACATTTCGTATATTCTTCACCTGTACCGATACCGAGTTCACATCTTAAAGCATAATGGTTATTGTAAAAGTAGGGTTGTAAATAGTCAAAATCTTTGCTGCATATTAAATCTTTTATTTTGCACATAAAATTATAGTAAGCGAATTAAATAATTGGACTTAAGCTCGCTTGAGTACAATTATTTATGAGCTCCATCATATCGTGAACGTCCAAATATTTTTGACGTTCACGATACCTTTCATAAGTGTATTTATTACCTTTCTATTTAACTATGTATCAAAATAATACATTTGTCAATATAAATTACTGAAATTAAAACAGCCCCGAAAACCGAGGCTGTTTCATTATAGAAAGGAATGTAATTATGTCACATATTACGATGCAAATGTTAACTGAGATATTGTAGAGTTGCTGCCCGAAGTAGAGCCCTTGATTGTGTATGTGCCCTTTGTAAGGCTAACCTTTACAGTACCTGTGCCTGTTGTTGTACCGCCGACTGTGATACCCTTGCCGGATACAACTGCTGTCATTGTGCAAGCTCTGTCAACTGTGAAAGTAATAGTGTTGTCGCTTCTTAACTTAACGCCTGTGCTGTCAACGCTTCTTACATTGAACTGCATATTAGCGTATGTAGCTGTCTTGCTTGTTACTGTAGAAGAGTTAAGCTTGTAAGTACCCATTGCAACTGCGCCTGCTGCTACAGTGCTTGAAGAAGAACTGCTTGAGCTTGAGCTGCTGCTTGAGGATGAGCTTGAAGAAGAGCTGCTGCTTGAAGAAGAAGTGCTCTTAGTGTCAAGCTGTACTTTGTAAACATTGATGTTGCTGCCTGCCGAGTAAAGGAATACAGTACCTGTGAAGTTGATATCAGCAGAACCTGTGCTTGCAGAAGAACCAAAGTCGATAGAACCGAGCTTGTTGCCCTTTACGTCTGCAATAACGATAGTCCTTGTATCGGAACCTGTAGATCTTGCTGTAACCTTGATAGTGGAAGCGCCGCTTGTTTCAAAGGATACAGATCTGTACTGTGCAGCGCCTGCGCCGCCTGTAGCAAGTGTATAATCATATGCTGTGCCGTTTACGGTAACAGACTCTGCCTTAACTTCCATAGGCTTGTCGGATGTTGAGTGGAATCTTAAACCGTCAACTGTATAAGCCTTAACTATCTGACCGCGGCTTCTGAACTGTGTATCGCTGAAGTTCCAGCTCTTGGAAGAAGCGGTTGAAGAAGAACTTGTGTTGTTGTTCTGTGCAACTGTAGTTGTTGTAGTTGTTGTGTTCTTTGTTGTTGTAGTTGTCTTTGTTGTAGCCTGAGCTGCTGTTGTTGCTTCTGTAGCCTTTTCTGTTACTACTACGTTTGTTGAAGAACCGCTTACGGAACCGCCGATCTTAACAACGGGGCTCTTGTAAGAAGACATAGCGTTCTTGAAAGAAGAATCTACAGCGTAGCTTGAAGCATCATTTAAAATGCTGTAAGAATTTCTGTTTGCAGGGAAGTCGCCGCCGTTCATACGGCCTGCGTTTGCCTTAACAACTGAAGGAACATTGTCAACAGAGTCGATCTTCTTTGCTGCAAGATCCCAGCTTGTATCAAAGTTGTTATATGTTGTGCCGCCCTTAACTGCCTTATAGGAAGAACCTACAGATGCTGTTCTGGAGCTTACTTCAACTGCGTCAAAGCTTGTTGAGCTGCTGTTCTGGTTGATGTATGAAAGCTTGCTGCTGTCAACTTTGCTGAATATGAACTTGTTGTTGTATGCCTTGATAACGCCGCCGTTTTCGCCCGAGAATGTACCGTCGCCCTTAGCGTCTGTACCCTGACCGGAGATCATCATAGGCTTTGTTGTATCTAAGAAGTAGTTCTGTTCTACAAATGCGCTGCCGCCCATTGTCATACCAACGCCGTATTTTGCACAGCTGTCAAAATAGTTGTTGTAGATATGTACGGACATTGTTCTGATTCTGGGGTGTCTGGAATCGGAATGATCGAACCAGTTGTGGTGGTAAGTGATGAAGGAGTCGGAAGACTCTGACTTCATACCGCAAAGGGAAGACTTACCGTTATCCCAGAAGTGGTTGTATGAGAAAGTAACGAATGTAGAACCGCTCTTAACGTCCATTGTACCGTCGCCTTTGGCCTGGTCGGCATCGCCGCCTGTTGCGCCGTAGAAGCAGTCCATATTATGTACCCAAATGTTGCAGTTTGATGTATCTAATGATAATGCGTCATCCATGCAGAGCATGATACCGAAGTTTCTTATCTCTATATTGCCCGCATTTCTTATAAGGATACCGAAGTTCTTGATGCAGGCATCTTCGCCGATACCCTCGATAGTCATGTTCATCTGGCTGTATGCAGCCTTACCTTTTACCTGAAGACCTTCAGCGGAAGAACCGAAAGAATCCATGTTGGAAGCATCGATGCAGCCAACGATACGGAAGTCGAATGCTCTTGTATCATAACCTTTCTGAAGACCTGTGATTATGTTCTGGAAACCTGTGTAAGTAGTGGTAGCGCCCTTAGCGTTTGAAACTACATCACATTTAACTGTCTTTGCTGTTTCCGGCGTGATATAAACAACAACCGCACCGCTCTTTAATGTACCGTTGTCATTGTATGCACCCGAAGCTGTTTTGTATGTAGACTTTGAAGAGAATGCTGCACCCGAACGGTCATATGCAGAAACCGAAAGGCCGCTCTTTTCAACGGAAGCGATAACGCTGCCCGATGAGTTCAGCGCATCAACCTTCATTGTATAAGTACCTGCTGCAAGACCAACTGCATCAGCTCTCCAATAAGTGCCGTAACTTCTGATAAGCGGATCGTCAAGCTGTGTATAAGAACCGCTTGAACCCTTTACATAAACCTTGTACTGCGATGCACCGCTTACAGGTGACCACTGTACATAAGCAGATTCAAACCAACCTGCTGCCTTAGTTACTGAAATAGTGGAAGCAGCTTCTACTATAGCAGCGGGAGTAAATGCTACTGCAACTACCGTTGCGGACGAAACTGCAAGTGTGGCAGCAAGAAGACCGCCTATAAATTTTTTTGCTTTAAATGACATTTTAGAATCCTCCTTAATATTTTCCCTTTTAAAGCATCCTTTGTCCTTGTGCTTAGAATTATATTAGATAAAATTGATAAAATAAATAGTTTTTTTTGCTAATTTAATAGGGGGCTTTTAGTAGAAATTAACCAATTGTTATGTTATTAACATAACTTTGGTGGGTGTTGCCAAAAAGAAGTGAGTCTAACATCATGTCAAACTGTTGAAATTGCACAATATTTTTTGAAAAAAATCACTTTTGATTTGTATGAAATTTTTGTAAATAAATTATAAACGAACACAAAATCGAATTAAAACCCGCTTAAACAGCGACGTAATTTGATTGTAGCATTTGTGTCGAACATATGGTTTTTAACAAAAAACAGACATATTTGAATAAAGTATGAACAAATATCTGAATTTTGTAAACATTTTATAAACAAGGATTTTTTTGAAAATGCAAAACCGCGTGTTTATGCGGGTTTTAAAAGTTAGGTAATATTGTTACGGTCAAAATGTACAAAAATGCGGTTCATTTTTAGTAAAAAAAGGTATTTACAAACAAAATTCTTTGTGTTAAGTTAAAACCAACATATAGTTCTTAATGGAGAGTTTCGGACTACATGTTGAAAATAGGGTAAATTAAACAAAAGGGTTTTATCACATTTAAAAGAGGAGGATTTAAAATGAAAAGATTCAAAAAACCCATTTCTTTAGCACTTAGTGTAATGCTTATCGCAGCAAGCGGTATCGCAACGGTAAACGATGTATCCTATCTGCCGACAGCAGTTGTTGCAGAAGCGGCATCCACAAGCTGGAACTTCGGTGACTCCAACTTCAAGAGCCTTGGTACCATCGCCAAAGCTTTTACGGTTGACGGCCTCAGATTCCATGCAACAGACAGTAAAACAATGCAGGTTAAAAGCGAGACTGTAACTGTAGGCAGCAATACATTTAAGTATACACTTGCCCTTGGCGGTTCGGGCAGCGCTTCTTACAGATCGGTATCTTTTGAGAACAGCGGTTCCGCTACAGTAAAAATCACAGCAAAATCTTCGGGTTCTTCTACAAGACCTATTATAATAGCAGACGGCAAAGGCAACAAACTTGCTACAGTAAACGCAACTTCTACCGCAAGTCTCCTTACCGCATCTATCAACTACAGCGGTACAGTATATATTTACTCGGGCGACAGCGGTATCAACATTTATAAGATACAGGTTGACACAAAGGATTCTTCATCCTCGTCTTCGTCATCCTCATCATCTTCGTCGTCTTCGTCGTCTTCGTCATCTTCTTCATCGACAAAGACAGAGTCCGCTTACATTAAAGATGGTTGGTATTACATCAAGAATATCAACAGCCAGAAGTATGTTGAAGTAGTTAACGCGCAGGACAGCAATGGCGCTAACGTACAGCAGTATGACGGCAACGGCAATGCTTGCCAGAAGTGGTATGTAACAAACAAAGGCAATAACTACATCACACTTAAGAGCGGTATGTCGGGCGGCAGAATGATGGACGTAGCTAACGGCGAAAACAAAGACGGCGCTAACGTACAGATCTATCAGTCAAACGGAGCCGATGCACAGGTATTTAAAGTAAAGAAGATCTCCGATGGTGTTTACGCTCTTCTTTCCAAGTCCAGCGGCGACACAAAGGCTCTTGACGTATACAACTGGTCAACAGCTAACGGCGGCAATATCGGTCTTTGGACTTACAACGGCGGTGCTTGCCAGCAGTTCAGATTTGAGGCAGTAGGAGGCTCCTCGAGCAGCAGCTCAAGCAGCTCTTCAAGCTCATCTTCGAGCAGCAGTTCTTCAAGCTCAAGCAGCTCAAGCTCTTCAAGTTCTTCTTCAAGCAGTTCAAGCTCAAGCGGAACAACTGTAGCAGGCGGTGTTGCAACTATCACAAGCAACAACGAATCTGCATTGCTTGATGCGGTCAAGAAAGTAAACAGCAGCGGCGGTACAGTTTATATCAATACTCCCGTTGTAAGCGTAAGCACAACATCAACTATCAAGCTTTCCGGTTCAAAATCAGGCGGTATCGTTGGTGTTAAGCAGTCAGACGGAACATATCCGAGAATCGACTTCAAGAATGCAAGAGGCAAAGGCTCTACAGCAAGAGGCTTCACTATCAGCGGTTCTAACCAGTACATGAAGAACCTTATTATTGAAAACGCAGGCGACAACGGTATCTGGGTTTCGGGTGCTAAGAACAGCCTTGACCACATTATCGCTCGTTACAACAACGACTCGGGTATTCAGCTTTCCGATAATGCAAACGGCAACAGCTTGAAATACTGCTACGCATACAGAAACTGTGACGTTCCTACATACGGCGCAAATGCTGATGGTTTCGCTCCTAAGCTGGGCGCTTCCAACACAGTATTTGAATACTGCTTCGCATGGGACAACAGTGATGACGGCTGGGATTCCTATGACAAGTCGGGTGACAAGTCCGCAACAGTAACTTATAAGCATTCAGCATGCTGGAACAATGGTAACCCCGATGTATTCACAGGTAAGTACGACCTCAGCAGAGGCAAATCACTTGATAAGAATATGTGGACTATCCAGTATCTCTGCTCATCAGACGGAAGCTTTGAAAACAACTACAAGAATGGCAAGATCGACCTTTCAAAGGGTAAGATCAACGGCAAATCCGCTTCAAGCTGGGTATCTTCGGCACAGGGCGAGATGAACGGCAACGGCTTCAAGTTCGGTTCCAAGACAACAGAGAAGAGCACAAGCGTTAAGAGAACGGCTGATTATTGTGTAGCTTTCGACCACAAATCAAAAGGCTTCGACAATAACAACAGTGAGGGCTGCACAGGCTACATCACAAACTGCGTATCTTTCAACAACAATATCAACTATCAGCTTCCTTACCAGTTTGCCGCATGGTCAAACAACTGGAGCTGGGGTGCTAAGAAGGCCGATCAGTCCAAGCAGAGCCAGTCTCTTAAGAAGCCGGGCAACACATCTAATGCTCAGAAGACATTCTACAATGTAAGAGATAACATTGAGAACACAGTTAAGTCAAACAAGATCCCCGACGGAACAAACTTTGACAGTGCTATCAAGAGCTTAAGCTAATCAATAACATTCAAAAAGGATGCGAGAATTCGCATCCTTTTTTGTGTTTATGTAGTTTTTGGCGGGCGTTCGCCAAAATACTGATAATAGTCTATTTTAACATTACCGTTGAAAAGTTTCCGCTTTTTATCGGCGCGTCTGCCATAAAGCTGTTCAAAGCCCTCGTGTGAGGTTATTATGTATACCGACCATGTTTTGTCCGAGCGGAAAAGTCTGCCCATATCACGATAAAGCTGTTCTACCTCGTCAAGCACGCCCATTCTTTCGGCATAGGGCGGGTTGCTTATGCAGACACCATATTTTTCGCTTAATTTTACCTTGTTAAAAGCTCTTACATTAAATTCTATACAGTCGTCAACACCTGCGTTTTCCGCATTTTGTCTTGCTATCTCAATAGCATGAGGGTCGATGTCTGAGGCCTGTATTTTAGGCATAACATCTGTCTTTATAGCGGAAAATGCCGATTTTCTTGCTTCTTTCCAATATGATTGGTCTATTATTTCCCAATCTTCCGAAACAAATTTTCTGTCAAGCCCCGGGGCAATATTCCTGGCTATCATTGCGGCCTCGATAGGGATAGTTCCCGAACCGCAGCAGGGATCGAGCAGAAGTCTGTCCTTGTTCCAGTAGCTGAGATCTATCATGGCGGCCGCCATAGTTTCCTTTAATGGTGCGATCACCTGGTTTTCGCGGTATCCGCGTTTATGCAGGGCTGCACCCGAGGTATCTATTGTAAGTGTCACATTGTCCTTTAAAATTGCGACCTGAATTTTGTATACCGCGCCCGATTTTTCAAACCAATTTACTTTGTATTTCTTTTTTAGTTTTTCGACAATAGCCTTTTCAACTATCGACTGACAATCGGGAACGGAGTAGAGTGTAGACTTTATCGACTTGCCCGTAACGATAAATTTTGCGTCAACAGGCAAAATATCACCCCAAGGCAGCTTTGTTGTTTCGTCAAAAAGCTCGGTAAAACTGTACGCCTTGAATTTGCCCATAACAAGCAAAAGCCTGTCCGCCGAGCGAAGATTTATATTCAGCTTCGGAATATCCGACAATTCCGCTTCAAATTCGATAGAACCGTCAAGGACGGTCTGCTTTTCAAAACCGAGATTTTTTAATTCACGTTTTACGACCGCTTCCAAACCGAAAGTGGATGTCGCTATAAGATTTATTTTTCCCATTTTAAGCCCTTTCTTTTTAAAATATGTTTATGAATAAATACGCAAGTTTAAAACACCAAAAATTAAGTATGTAAACAGGCAGGCAGCACATTACCGAATTAACGGCTGAAAATGCCGCGCTCCATGACAAATTTTTATATTTATTCTTTTCCGAAAAAATACCCGCAACAAAGTAAATGATGATACCAATCAAAAAGAAAAGAAGAAATACGACAACTTTTGAATGGTATTTTATCGGCTCAATTATGCCGATCTTGTTAAAAAATGTTATTATCTGCCCTTTGGGGTCACGATGTTTGCCGAGCAGAGAAAGAAAAACAAACCTCTGCAATAACATCTGAATAAATGTTCCTGCCGAAAAAGCAGATATCAGCCTTTTATCCTTTGTCATTTTGTATAGGATAAGAATTTCAAAAACCGCTATTATCAGCCATGAATAGATATTTATACCATATATCGGCTGAGCGATATTATATGTATCTGTTTTATCGTATATCACATAAAACAGGTCAAATTTTACCGTTTCAAGAAGTTTTTCCATGTAAATGCCGATAGATTTTATTTTTAGCATCAGCGAAAATAACAAAGGCACAAATACGGATAGAAGAAACCTGCGCTGTCCCGTTGTTTTATGCCAAACAAGCCTTACGGCAGAGTTGAAACACAATTCCCATGTATCTGCGTATTTTTTGAAAACAAGTACAATTATTATGGCAAAAACCAAATAAACAGCCGTCCATAAAGGATAGATCGTTTTTACATAAAGTATGGATTCAAGCAAAAATATCGCCGTACATTTTTGAAACGTGTTTTTATTAAGACACCAATCGGAGTCTGTGCTTCCGTCTCTTCTATCAAACATAACCTCTATGCCGTCATCCGCTTCATTGTACCTGTCATTCCAATCCGTTTTTTCATAATCAAGCATATCTATGATTTTCAGGACAAAGACATATTCGGGCTCGGAGAGTTTTAATTCTTTGTGTATAGAATCGGTATTGCTTCTTATGTCATAAGAAAAAATAGCATCATAAGCCGTTTCATAAGTCCATATTTCAAATGAAGCGGGATATAATGATATAGAAAAAGTACTGTAGTTATTGACATTATCCCATCCCGATCTATCGTCATTATAAGCCCTGTTTCCATAGAAGATATCTGCTGTGTCGCCGTTGCTTAAATCTCTGTAATAGTTTCTGTCGGAGCAGTAAAGCGGAATAATTATCAGTAAAACGGACAAAACCGCAGATATGATACAGATAATTTTTTTCATATTTTGTCCTCCTTAGCATCATGGGACTATCTTAAGCACCCTTTCAAACAACAGTTCATGTTTTCCGTAGGTCTTATCCAGATGATAATGGCCGAAAAACCATGTTTTATAGTTTAATTTTGTATCGAGTTCTTCAAAAAAGGCAGTCAATTTGTCGTATTTTCTTATATAACCCATTTGAGCCATAACATTATTGCCGATGCAGTGTGTAATGACAAAATCGACCGTATAATTATGTTTTTCGAGATTTGATAAAGCTTCCCGATATTCCTCATCGCTTGGCAGTTCGTTCTCCCACCAGCTGAGTTTGGGTTTGCGCCATTCCTTGTCCGTACTTGAAGCGCCGCCCATTGTAAAAAACTTGTATCCGTTTATGGTGTAGACCTGTCCCCGCATAAGATGAATAACGCTTTCGCGTATTTTATGTACCTTGCCGCCGTTCCATATCTCTGTCGGATAAGATTTTAAAAGGTCGTGGTTTTCGTGATTTCCGTCAACAAATAAAGTCGTAAAATTACGCTTTTCGTATTGGGTCAATAAGAAAGCATCTTTCCCCGCATTGCTTTTATCAATAACATTGTAATTTTCGGGAATGATTTTGTCTCCGTACCATACACAGCCAAAATCCCCGCAAATTATTATATAGTCATCCTTTGTCATATCTTTCTGCTGCGGAAAATTTCTTGTATTTATTTTTTCGTTATCAAAATCGCCATGTGTATCGCCTGTTATATAGATCATTTCCGCACCTCCTTAAAATGACCTTTCTTTTTTAGTATACATAATTTTTCAAAAAATATCAATATAGGTGTTTATTATTTTTAAAATTTATGTTATGATAAAGATATATTTTATAAAAACAGGAGAAAGATCATGTATAGATTATTGAAAACAGAGGGCAGGGCAAAACGGGGAGAGTTTGAGACCGTTCACGGAACGATACAGACCCCCGTATTTATGAATGTCGGTACGGCGGCAGCCATAAAAGGTGCGGTCGGAACGGATGACCTTAGCAATTTAAAATGTCAGGTACAGCTTTCAAACACCTATCATCTTCATGTGCGCCCGGGTGATAAAATAGTAAAACAGCTTGGCGGACTTCATAAATTTATGGTATGGGATAAGCCAATATTGACGGATTCGGGCGGATTTCAGGTATTCAGCCTTACAACTTTAAGAAAGATAAAGGAGGAGGGCGTTTATTTCAATTCGCACGTAGACGGCAGAAAAATTTTTATGGGGCCCGAAGAAAGTATGCAGATACAGTCAAATTTAGGCTCGACTATCGCAATGGCTTTTGACGAGTGCCCGCCGTCCAAAGCGGACAGAACATATATCGAAAATTCCGTAGCCCGCACGACACGCTGGCTTTACCGCTGTGCAGACGAGATGAAGCGCCTTAATTCGCTTGATGATACGATAAATAAAAATCAGATGCTTTTCGGTATAAATCAAGGCGGTACATTAAATGACATAAGAATAGAACACGCAAAAATAATATCGGAGCTTGATCTGCCCGGATATTCGATAGGCGGACTTGCGGTCGGGGAAACTCACGAGGAAATGTATGACGTTCTTGACCATGTTGTGCCTTATCTTCCACAAAACAAGCCTACTTACTTAATGGGTGTCGGTACGCCCGCCAATATTCTTGAAGCTGTTGACAGGGGAGTTGACTTCTTCGACTGCGTACTTCCCGCAAGAAACGGCCGTCATGCCCATGTCTACACAAACCGCGGCAAGATGAATTTGAATAATGCTCAATACGAACTTGACGACAGACCTATTGCCGAGGACTGTAACTGTCCGACCTGCCAAAGATATTCAAGAGCATATATACGCCACCTTTTCAAGGCAAAAGAAATGCTTGCAATGCGCCTTTGCGTTATGCACAACCTCTATTTCTTCAATAATATGACAGAAGAGATAAGAACCGCACTTGACAATGGCGAATATGCGGCTTATAAGAAAATGAGACTGGACGGATTTGAGGAACTGGACGGAAAGAGAAATAAAAAATAACAAAACTGTTTACTTATTTCAAATTTTGTAGTAAAATAATTGTATATGACAAAAATTCTATTCAAAGGAGAAGAAATATGTCTGACATTAAAAGAATTTATGTAGAAAAAAAGAAAGGCTATGATATAGAAGCAGGGCATCTGTTTGACGATGTTAAGGAAAACCTTGGCGTTGAGGCTCTGTCGGGGCTTCGTATATTATACCGCTACGATATAGAGGGCATAAGCGAAGATGCTTATGAAAAGGCTAAAAAGACCATTTTTTCCGAACCTCCCGTTGACATTATCCACGAAGAAAAATTTGAACTTGCATCGGATGAAACTTCATTCGGCATGGAGTATCTTCCGGGTCAGTACGACCAGAGAGCGGACTCCGCAATGCAGTGTATACAGATAATCACAGGGGACGATTCTACACTTATAAACTGCGCAAAGATCTTTGTTTTAAAGGGCGGTTTAAGCGGTGAAGAAGTGCAGAAGATAAAGGAATACTGCATCAACCCGGTTGATTCTCGCGAAGCGGCTGCCGCTAAACCCGAGACTCTTAAAATGAATTTGACGGTTCCCGAGGATGTAGCAGTTGTTAATGGATTTATCACAAAATCCGATGAGGAACTTTATGCTTTAAAGGCTGAATTAGGCCTTGCAATGAGTGATGCGGATATCGTTTTCTGTCAGGATTACTTTAAAAATACGGAAAAACGCGACCCGTCCATTACGGAAATACGTGTTATAGATACATACTGGTCAGACCATTGCCGTCATACCACATTCTCCACGAACATTGAAAATGTTGAATTCAAGGACGGCAAGTATAAGGAAACTATCGAGAGTGCATGGAAAATGTACCTTGACGAAAGAGAAAAACTGGGCAGAAGCGAAAAGCCTCTTTGCCTTATGGATATTGCAGTTATCGGTATGCGTGCTTTAAAAGCAAACGGCAAGCTTGATAACCTTGACGAAAGCGAAGAGATAAATGCGTGCAGCATCGTTGTGCCTGTTGATATTGACGGTGTGGAAGAAGACTGGCTTATCATGTTCAAAAACGAAACGCACAATCATCCTACCGAGATCGAGCCTTTCGGTGGTGCCGCGACCTGTCTCGGCGGTGCTATCCGCGACCCATTATCGGGCAGAAGTTATGTATACCAGGCTATGCGTGTAACAGGCAGCGGCGATCCTCGTACAAGCGTTGCCGATACTTTACACGGCAAGCTTCCTCAGCGTAAAATTACCACATCCGCCGCTCATGGTTACAGCTCATACGGCAACCAGATAGGTCTTGCTACGGGTATGGTAAGCGAGATCTATGACGAGGGCTATGTTGCAAAGCGTATGGAGATCGGCGCTGTTATAGGTGCGGCAAAGAAAAGCGATGTAATCCGCGAAAGACCGCAAAAGGGTGATGTTATCATTCTTACGGGCGGACGCACGGGCCGTGACGGCTGCGGCGGCGCTACGGGTTCTTCCAAGGAGCACAACGAGGATTCTATTCTTACATGCGGTGCAGAAGTTCAAAAGGGTAATCCTCCCACAGAGCGTAAATTACAAAGATTATTCAGAAATTCCGAAGTAAGCCGCATGATAAAGCGCTGCAACGACTTTGGTGCGGGCGGTGTTTCCGTTGCTATCGGCGAACTTGCAGAGGGTCTTGTTATCGATCTTGATGCCGTACCCAAAAAGTATGAGGGTCTTGACGGCACGGAACTTGCTATCTCCGAATCTCAGGAGAGAATGGCAGTTGTTATCGACAAAAAGGATATTGACAGATTTATAGAACTTGCAAAGACAGAAAACCTTGAAGCAACAAAGGTCGCAGATGTAACAGACGACAGACGGCTTAAAATGTTCTGGCGTGACAAGGCGATAGTTGATATTTCAAGAGATTTCCTTGATACAAACGGTGCAAAGCAGTTTACGGATATTTGTGTCGAAGAACCTTCTTCGGACTTCCCCAAGTCTGATGTAAAGGGCTCGGACCTTAAAGAAAAGTGGATGAACAACTTGCAGCAGCTTAATGTTGCGTGTCAGAAAGGTCTTGTTGAAAGATTTGATTCGACTATCGGTGCGGGCAGTGTGCTTATGCCTTTCGGCGGTAAAAATCAGCTTACACCTATTGAGGCTATGTCCGCAAAAGTTCCCGTTTTACGCGGGGAGACTACTACAGCAACACTTATGAGTTACGGTTATAATCCGACTATCTCAAAGTACAGCCCATTCCACGGGGCTGCGCTTGCTGTTGTTGAATCGGTCTCCAAAATTGTTGCCGCAGGCGGCAAATATTCAAGCTGCCGTCTTACATTCCAGGAATATTTTGAAAGACTGGGCACAGACCCCAAGCGTTGGGGTAAGCCTTTCAGCGCACTTTTGGGCGGTCTTTATGCTCAGATGAAGTTGGGAACAGCCGCTATCGGCGGTAAAGACAGTATGTCGGGTACATTCAAAGACCTTGATGTTCCGCCGACACTTGTTTCCTTTGCTGTTGACGTTACAAAGCATATAAATGTTATCTCGCCCGAATTTAAAAAGGCAGGCAATAAGATAGTTAAGCTTTCCGTTAAATACCTTGAAAACGATCTTCCCGATTTTGACGAATTGATGAAGAATTTTGACAAGGTAACGGAGCTTGTAAAGGATAAAAAGGTCGTTTCAGCCGCTACTATCGGTTTTGGCGGTGTGGCTTCCGCTGTCAGCAAAATGAGTTTCGGTAATGACATTGGTGCAGTTATCAATGACGACGATTTGTTTGATGTTTCCTACGGCTCGTTTGTTCTTGAGGTCGAGGGCGATGCGGACAAGCTGTTTGCAGGCTTCAATTATAAGGTACTTGGCGAAACTGTTTCCGACAAGACGATCACAGCGAACGGCACGGTCATTTCTATCGACGAAGCTAAGGAAAACTGGTTCAAGCCGCTTGAAAAGGTATTCCCGACAAACTACTACAAACCTGTTGAAAACAAGGATATTACCATTCCTTTATTCAATATTATGGAAAAGCGTACTTCGGGTATGAGCCTTGCGGCACCTCGTGTACTTATGCCTGTATTCCCCGGTACAAACTGCGAATATGATACACTCCGTTCATTCGAGCGCGCAGGCGCAGATGCAAAAACTCGTGTTATCAGCGACCTCAAAAACAGCAGGCTTGAAGAAAGCATCGACGAAATGGCAGAGATGATCGAAAATTCCCAGATAATTATGATACCCGGCGGTTTCAGCGCAGGCGACGAGCCCGAGGGCAGCGGTAAATTTATTGCGGCGGTATTCCGCAATCCCAAGATAAAAGAGGCCGTAACAGACCTTTTACAGAACCGTGACGGTCTTATGCTCGGTATCTGCAACGGTTTCCAGGCGCTTATCAAGCTTGGCCTTGTGCCTTACGGCGAAATAAGGGATATGGAAGACGACAGCCCGACATTGACATTCAATACTATCGGCCGTCATATAAGCTGTATGGCAGATACAAAGATAATAAGCAACAAATCTCCGTGGCTTTGGGGTACAAATGCGGGCGATATCCATACAGTTGCATTCTCACATGGTGAAGGTCGTTTTGTTGCAGACGAGGCTGTTATCAAAAAGCTTGCCGAAAATAATCAGATAGCTACACAGTATGTTGATTTTGACGGCAACCCGACCTATGATATAAAATACAATCCCAACGGCTCTGTTTACGCTATCGAGGGCATAACAAGCCCCGACGGACGTGTACTCGGTAAAATGGGTCACTCCGAGCGTCTCAGCAGCGGTACATTTAAAAATATCGTTGGTACAACAGACCAGTGGATATACAAATCGGGTGTTAATTACTTTAAGTAAGATATAATCAAAGGACGATATTGTTTTTCGGTATCGTCCTTTTGTATATAACGAGGTATGTTATGGATGATTATTATTTGCAGCTGAAAGAAGCATATTCGGATTTTTACAACGAGGAATTAGATGAAGAAGAATTCAGAAAATATATAAATAAACTTTATTTTGATATACTGCGCGGAGGTTTTGTAGAAACCGATAAACTTGTTATTTATCCGCTTTTGAAAATGATGTTTAAATTATTCGACGAGGACTTCAATAAAAGCGATGTTCGGGATGAGAAAGACTATATCTATGATATATTCAAGGGCAGAAAAGATGCTTATTTCAACGTGATGATAACTTTGCCCGAAGAACTTTTTGAAAGAGATCCCGATGATCTTATGTTTGATTATCAAAAACGCCTGCTTATGGACGATCTGTATCATAAATTGAAAGAGTGTGAGAGTGACTTCCTGCGCAGCCAACATATTGACTTGTTTATGTATGAATTCAATAAATTCCCCAAAGAAAAAACTATCTTTGAAAAACTTGAAAACCGTATCATTGCCATTCTTCAATCAATTTATGATGATACCTTTCTCGGCAAAAGCACACTTGAACTTTATCCGTCAAGCAATGACGAAACAGGTATTTTCAATGTTCTGTACGAGTATCTTGAATTTTATCTCGGCATTAAAAGTTTTCCCGTACTTGTAAAAATAACAAAGCAAAGAAACGGAGTACTATTGCTTATATAAATCAAAAGACTGCACCTCGGGCAGTCTTTTGATCATTCGGGTTTTTGTATATCATTCATGTTAAAAACAAAATTTCCGTCTCGAAAATAATCACTTTCTTCATACAAACACCTCCATTTGAAATTATTATAATATAAATGTAACAATATGTCAATTGTTCTCGTAGTATGCAGTTATAGTTTAGAATTGGGTCAATATCGTTTTTTCGAACTAAAATTTTCGCAAAAATATCGTAGTCAATTTTAACAAAATTATTTTTAATTTTTGTACATTTATATCAAAAGTTTACAAAGTGCTCCAAAATGACATTTTTTGTTAAAAAAATGTTTAACATTTTGATTTTTTGTGGTATAATAATCAGCGTAGGTAAATTTTTAAACCAATTAATTTTATAGGAGGTAACTATATAATGTCAGTAAAAGTTGCTATTAACGGTTTTGGCCGTATCGGCCGTCTTGCTTTCAGACAGATGTTTGTTGCTGAAGGTTACGAAGTTGTTGCTATCAACGATCTTACAAGCCCCAAGATG
>JAEEGL012260768.1_pt1 | contig 16602 bp, 8 predicted proteins | sample 9134231 | NCBI WGS metagenome assembly JAEEGL01 (sample SAMN16246548, study PRJNA631951) | gut metagenome | biome: gut microbiome; feature: rumen; material: fiber-attached | host: Bos | place: Iran: Karaj | collected 2018-10 | reverse complement strand
TTCTCTTACCATTCCAAATAATGTGACATCAATTGGACAAGGTGCATTCATGAATTGTTCTGGAATCAGTAGCCTTATTATTGGCAGTGGCGTCACAGTTATTGGTGATAGTGCATTCCAAGGATGCACAAATTTTGGTTCGCTTACCATTCCAAATAATGTGACATCAATTGGACAAGGTGCATTCATGAATTGTTCTGGAATTGACAGCCTAAGTTTCGGCATAGGCGTGCAATCTATTGGGGCTAGCGCATTTAATGGTTGCTCTGGATTAAAGTATATGTTCTATAATGTGAGAAATTGTAGCAGTGCGTTGTTTTCTATAAATACCACTGCACCGTTCTATAATACCAACACAGATTTATTTAATGAATTAGTGATAGGCGATAGTGTTGAGATTATACCCGACAGTTCCTTTATGAACCGCATAAGTTTACATAAAGTGGATATACCTAATAGTGTTACAAGCATAGGAAATAAAGTTTTTTATGGATGCGCAGGAATAGATAGTCTTTTTTTAGGGTGTGGTGTAAATAATATTGGCAATGAAGCTTTCGGTGGATGTACAGGTTTAAGGTATGTGTACTATAATGTTAACAACTGCAACAATGCTGTATTTTCTGATAATACTAATATGACATTATTTACAGAACTAGAGATTGGTGATAGTGTTGTGATAATTCCTAATAATGCTTTTAAGAACCGTTCAAGTATTCATAAAATATTTATTCCCAATAGGGTGACTCACATAGGAGATAGTGCCTTTTATGGATGTTCTAGCATTGATAGTCTTTGTATTGGTAGCATGATTCAATCAATCGGAGTTAAATCATTCGCGGGTTGTACGGGATTGAAATACATGTTCTATAACGCGAAGAATTGCAATGCCTTGTTTGCGACAGGAACGACATCACCATTCTATAACACCAATACTTCGCAGTTCAATACTTTGGTTATCGGTGATAGCGTTGAATATATTCCGAGTTATGCATTTTACAACCGTCCAAGCATCAATAACGTACAAATCGGTGCTGGCGTACAAAATATCGGCAACAATGCATTTCAAGGATGTAGTGGTATCCATCAACTAATTATTCCCGACGCTGTGACGAGCATTGGCAACAACGCTTTCTATAACTGTTCGGGCATAGACAGTTTGCATATCGGCAGTGGACTTACGGCAATAGGGAATAGCGTATTCCAGGGCTGTAGTGGCATAAATAGTCTTGTTATACCGAACAATATAGCATCCATTGGCAACAATGCTTTCTATGGATGTACAGGCATAGGAAACATCTCTCTCGGCAATGGAGTAGTTTCAATAGGCAATAGTGCCTTCCAGGGTTGCAATGGCTTCACGAAGCTGACCATTCCGGCAAGTGTGACCAGCATCGGCAATAATGCCTTCTATGGATGCTCGGGTATCGACAGCCTTTATATAGGCAGCGGCGTGCAGACAATTGGCAGCAGCGCCTTCCGCGGCTGTACAGGTTTGCGGTGGCTGAACTACAATTCACAAAACGTGCCGACTCAGGCCTTCTACGGCTGCACACAGCTGGCGACATTGATATTGGGCAATAATGTGCAGGGCATCGGCAGCGAAGCATTCTCTAACTGCGACAACCTGCTTTCGGCAAGTATATCTGCCAATCAAATTGGCGACAACGCTTTCGCCAACTGCGACCGCCTGGTGACGGTGACTCTTGGCGAGTCAACACAAACGATAGGCGACGGTGCTTTCAGTGGTTGTTTCCGTCTTCAGAATATAGATTTAGGTGGCGTGACGACAATAGGCAGTAATGCCTTCGACGGCTGTGTGCGATTAGAAAGACCTGAACTGCCGGCGCCACTCACCACCATCGGCACACGTGCTTTCAACAACTGCAACCTACTCAATGGCAAGCTGACCTTCCCAGCCACCATCACCAGCATCGGCGACTACGCCTACAGCGGTGTCGGCAGCATCACGGAAATAGAGATGCAGGGAGCCACCCCACCAACCATCTATGCCCATACCTTCGCCTCGGTAAGCAGCAGCACACCCGTCAGCGTGCCCTGCGGCGCCGTCCTCAACTACTACACCACCAACTACTGGGAGAACTTCTCCACCATTGTGGAGGCACCGCCTTACAAGCTCACGGTGACAAGCAACAATGAGACGATGGGCAGTGCCTCCGTCAGTCAGCAGCCCACCTGCAGCAACCATTCGGCCATCATCCAGGCGACGGCAGAGACGGGATTCCACTTCATCCAATGGAGCGACGGCAACGGCACCAACCCGCGCACCGTCAACATGACGCAGGACTCGACCTTCACGGCTATCTTCGTGCCCAACAACAGCCAGATCACCGTCGTGCCCAACGACCCGTTGATGGGCACGACCTCCGGCTCCGGCACCTACGGCTGGAACGCCCCGGTGACGATGACGGCGACGGCATACGACGGATACCATTTCCTGAAATGGAACGACGGCAACACACAGAACCCACGCTATATGGCCGCCACCCGCGACACCACCTTCACGGCCATCTTCGTCTCCAACGTCAGCACCATCACCGTCGGCAACGCCAACCCCGACTGGGGCAACGTGAGCGGCAGCGGGGTGTACTATTATATGAACCTCGTGAGTCTCACGGCGACACCGGTGTATGGCTATCACTTCAGCCGGTGGAACGACGGCAACACACAGAACCCGCGCACCATCACCGTCATACAAGACTCCAGCTTCACGGCCTACTTCGCCGTGAACACTTACAGCATCGTTGGCACCAGCAACAGCACCGCGATGGGCAGCGTGACGGGTGGTGGCACCTACACCTACCTGCATGAGATGAGCCTGACGGCGACGCCCGCCTTCGGCTACCACTTCGTGCAGTGGAACGACCAGAACACCGACAACCCGAGGACCATCACCGTGACACGCGACTCGGCCTTCACGGCCCAGTTTGCCGCCAACAGCTACACCATCACCGCCGAACCCAACGACCCCACGATGGGCAGCGCCTACGGCAGCGGCACCTATAACTTCAACACCACCGCCACGCTGACGGCGGTGGCGGAATACGGCTACCACTTCACGCAGTGGAGCGACGGCGTGACCGACAATCCGAGGAACGTCACCGTGCAGAACTCCGCCACCTACACGGCGCAGTTCGAGATCAACAGCTATATCCTCACCGTGCAGAGCAGCAACCCCGCCATCGGCACCACCAGCGGTGGTGGCAGCTACAACTACCTGACGCCGGTGAACATCAGCGCCAATCCCAACGCTGGCTACCACTTCACCCAGTGGAGCGACGGCAACACCGACAACCCGCGTCTGGTGACGGTGACGCAGAACGCTACCTACACGGCGCAGTTCGCCATCAACAGCTACGCCGTGGGTGTTGCGAGCAGCAACAGCAATATGGGCAGTGTGAGCGGCAGCGGCACCTACAACCACAACAGCACCGCCACCTTGACGGCGACGGCCTACTACGGCTACCACTTCGTGCAATGGCAGGACGGCAACACGGAGAACCCGAGGAGCGTGGTGGTGACCGATTCGGCACAGTTCACGGCGCAGTTCGACTACAACAGCTACCTCGTCACCGCCAACAGCAGCAACGTGACGCTGGGCAGCGCCATCGGTGGCGGCAGCTACAACTACCTGAGTCAGGTGGCGCTGACGGCTGTGGCTGTGCCGCACTACCACTTCACCATGTGGAACGACAGCATCGAGGACAACCCGAGGACCATCATAGTGACGAGGGACACGATGTTCACCGCCCATTTCGCCATAGACAGGCACACCATCGGTGTCAACAGTGCCGATGCCACGATGGGCAGCGCCAGCGGAACCGACACGGTGAACTACAACACGGCGGTGTGGATCTCCGCTACCGCCAACTACGGCTACCACTTCACCCACTGGAATGACGGCAACACCAGCAATCCGAGACGTGTGGTGGTGTCGCAGGACACCGTCTTCACCGCCAGTTTTGCTGCGAACCAATATACCGCCACCACGTCCGTCAATAATACGACGATGGGCAGTGTAACGGCCGGCGGCACATACAGCTACCTGACTCCGCTGACCTTGACGGCTACTGCCAACTACGGCTACCACTTCACGGGGTGGAGCGACGGAGTGACGGAGAACCCGCGCAGCTTCACGCTGACGCAGGACACCAGCTTCACGGCTGTGTTTGCCGTGAACCAGTATTATGTGACCCTTGTCAGCAACGACAGCACGCTGGGAACGGTGCAGGGTGGGGGAGAGTACAACTACTTGTCGCAAGTCACCATCACCGCCACTGCCGCACAGCACAGCCACTTTGTGCAGTGGAACGACGGCAACACCACCAATCCGAGGCTGGTGACGTTGACCTGCGACACCTCGTTCACGGCCTATTTTGAGATGGACCAGCAATTCCTGATAACCGTGAGTGCCAACGACACAGCACGCGGCAGCGTGGAAGGTGGCGGCACCTACTATCTCGGCGAGCTAGTGACCCTTACGGCGACGGCCAACGAGCACTACTACTTCGCCCAGTGGGCTGACGGCAACACCTCGAACCCGAGGGTGGTGACGGTGACGGGCGACATGACCTACACCGCAGTCTTCGAGCCGGTGATGTACACCCTTACGGTGGAGGCCAACGACTACTCGATGGGACAGGTGACGGGTGGCGGCAGCTATGCCTATGGCAGTGAGGTGACGATAGAAGCCCGCGCCTTCGGCGGCTACCGCTTCACGGGCTGGAGCGACGGCGTGCAGGAAGAGCAGCGCACCGTCACGGTGACAGAAGACGCCTCCTATATGGCTATGTTTGAACCCAATGTAGGAATAAGCGAAGTGGACGAGACCTCATACAATGTGTATGTGAGCAACGGCCGTATCGTTGTCGATGGTGTGGAGGACAGCTGTGTGCAGATATACGACCTCGCAGGTCGGAAGCACACGACTAAGGAAAGACTGCCCATGGGTGTGTATATGGTGAGGATAGGCAATGTTGTTACCAAGAAAGTGGTTGTACTATGATAAAGAACCACTGTTACCGAATCTATGCCACAAATACTTTCGCTGCGGTGTGTTGGGGAAAGACCATAACATCTATAGTTAAGGAATAATGATATGGAAAAGTCAGACTTCGAGAGGGAAACCAAAAGAATCGGTTTAAGAGTATGGGCTGATGTCGTAAGTAGATGTTTCCCGTCATGGACAAAACTACTGCAGAGCGACGGTGAATTGTACTATTATACGACTCTTGATGCTCTCGTTAATGGTATCCTTAATAGCGAAAATGGAGTTTGTCTTTGGGCATCACGTTGCTCTCATTTGAATGATCCAGAAGAGATGAATGTGGGCTTGAGTGAGTTTGAAATACTCGGAGAATTAGATTGGGCAAGAAACTCCGTAAAGAATGTTATGAATTGTAACCATTCTATTAGCTTTTCAGAATATAAAGACTACCTGCCTATGTGGAAAATGTATGGTGATGGAGGGAATGGTGTAATGCTGGTTTTTGGCACACAAGAGCTAATGAAGAAATGGCATGGTATGTTGCAGCCTTGTATGTATAAGGGTACAAAAGAATACAATACATCAATAGAAAGTATTTCTAATCTGCAGGGAAATACAGAATTAACTAAGTTGACAACTATTCAAAAACAAATAATAATGACCAAAATGATACAAATGTTTGTATTGGTCACAAAAAATGATGATTATTTGTACGAAAAAGAAGTAAGAATAACAGGTTTGGGTAACCCGCAGTTTCAACAAGAATGCGAGCAGAAATATAGGGTGACCAATAATACCATCATTCCATACGTCGAAGCCATTATGCCTAAAGAATCCTTAAAGGGTGTTTGTCTCGGTCCTTTGGTTAAATCTGAATTAAATCAAAATACTCTGAAAGAATTTCTTCGCGACAAAGGGTTTGATAATGTAGAAGTATCTGTTTCAAATATCAATTATAGATAAGGTTGAAAAACTCTTTATAATGAAAAAAATATTCTTTATAATTGCACTTTTAACCACATCATTTACTGCTTTTGCATACTACAGCTTTTCTGCAGGTGGTGTTAATAAAACTTTATATTATTACATTACGAGTGACTCAACGGTTGTAGTAACTTGTCCTGGCACTTATGGCTCTGATGATTATTATTATGGACATTCTAGGCCTAGAGGGAATTTGGTCATACCAGACTCTGTGATACATGCGGGTATTACATACCGAGTAACTGGCATCTTGGATAACGCTTTCAACGGCTGTTCCAGCATCCACCACCTTGTCATTCCCAATAGTGTGACCAGTATCGGTTCATCAGCATTTTATGGGTGTACGGGCATCGACAGCCTCTATATCGGCAGTGGAGTGACCTCGATAGGGTATCAGGCATTCTACGGCTGCACGGGTATCCTCCGCCTTGTTATCCCGAATAGCGTAACCAGCATCGGACAGGAGGCATTTTATGGCTGCTCGAGCATCGATACCCTGTTTATCGGCAGTGGTCTGACAACTATTCCTCAATCTGCTTTTTTCGGATGCACAGGCATCCATCGCCTTGTTATCTCAAACAGCGTGACTAGCATCGGACAGGAGGCCTTCTCTGGATGTTCGGGCATCGACAGCCTCTATATCGGCAGCGGGGTGACTTCGATAGGAACTTCGGCATTCTACGGCTGTTCCAGCATCCACCGACTTGTAATCCCTAATAGTGTTATCAACATCGGTTCATCAGCATTCTATGGGTGTATAGGCATTGAGAATAGCTCTCTCGGCAATAGGGTAGAATCGATAGGCGATAGCGCCTTCCAAAGTTGCAGCGGATTCGCGAAGCTCACCATCCCGGCGAGTGTGACCAGTATCGGCAGCAATGCCTTCTATGGCTGCATGGGTATCGACAGCCTTTATATCGGTAGCGGCGTGCAGACAATCGGCAGCAGTGCCTTCCGCGGGTGTACGGGATTACAATGGTTGAACTATAACGCGCCCAACATCCCGGCACAAGGCTTCTATGGATGCACACAGCTGACGACACTGATACTGGGCAGCACGGTGCAAAACATCGGCAACGAAGCTTTCTATAACTGCGACAACCTGCTAACTGCCAGCATCAATGCTTCTCAGATTGGGCAGAATGCTTTCGCCGAATGCGACCGATTGGTTACGGTGTCACTTGGTGACTCCGTACAAACAATAGGGAATGGCGCTTTTAGCGGATGCTTCAGGTTGATGACCTGTACGATGGGAAATGGGGTTGAAAATATCGGCAGCAGTGCGTTCTCAGGATGCAACAGGATGAGTGATTTCAATATTGGCAGCGGCGTGACCAACATAGGCGACAACGCCTTCTACGGATGCTCGCTAATACACGACATTGTGCTGCCGGAAGGATTGACCACGATAGGCAGTTCTGCTTTCAGCGGATGCAGCGCTATCAGTGGCAGGCTTATATTCCCATCCACAATTACATCCATAGGCAACTATGCTTTCCGCTATAACGGCACTATCACAGAACTGAGGATGAAAGGCAGCAACCCGCCGACCATTTTCGCCAACACATTCGCCTCGGTAAGCAATACAACACCTGTCAGCGTACCCTGCGGGGCGGTGATGAACTACTATATCACCAACTACTGGGAGAACTTCTCCAATATTGTGGAGGCTCCGCCGTATGACGTACAGGTGTTGAGTAACAATCCTGTAATGGGCAGCGTGGTCGTGGTGCAGCAACCTACATGCAGCAGCAGTACGACCATAATACGAGCTAACGCCAACCCCGACTATCACTTCCTCTATTGGAGCGATGGTAACGGCAGCAATCCCCGTCAGGTACAGGTGACACGTGACACGACATTTACGGCTGTCTTTGTGGTGAACAACAGCTACATCGATGTGATGAGCAGCAATCCGCTGATGGGATACGTTAGTGGTGGAGGCACCTACGGATATCTGCAAACGGCAACACTTACGGCTACCGCCAATAACGGCTACCATTTTCTTCGTTGGAACGATGGCAACACGCAGAACCCGCGACAGGTGACAGTAACGCAGGATTCTAACTTCACTGCGTATTTCGTGAGTAATATAAGTAACATCTCCGTGTTGAGTGGCAATCCAACTATGGGAAGTGTGACGGGTGGCGGTGTGTACAATTACCAGAACACGATTGTGCTGTTGGCCACTCCAAATTATGGTTACCATTTCACAGGATGGAACGACGGTGTGACGGATAATCCCAGGAATGTGTATGTGATACAGGATTCGACGTTCACCGCATACTTCGACGTGAATTACTATTCGGTGAATGTATCGGTAAATAGTCAAACCATGGGATCTGCGTCGGGAACCGGCAGTTATGCTTACCTGCACGAGATGCAGATGACGGCGACGGCGGCTTACGGCTACCACTTCGTGCAGTGGAACGACCAGAACACCGACAACCCGAGGACCATCACGGTGACGAAGGATTCGGCCTTCACGGCCCAGTTTGCCGCCAACAGCTACACCATCACCGCGGGACCAAACGACCCGACGATGGGCAGCGCCTACGGCAGCGGCACCTACAACTACAACACGACAGCCACGCTGACGGCCGTGGAGACCTATGGCTACCATTTCTCGCAGTGGAGCGACGGTGTGACGGACAATCCGAGGACAATCACCGTGCAGAACTCTGCCACCTACACTGCGCAGTTCGAGATTAACAGCTATATCATTACTGTACAGAGCAGTGATCCTGCTATCGGTACTGCAAGCGGTGGAGGAAGTTTTAACTATCTGACACCAGTTTATATCACAGCAAATCCGAATCCTGGCTACCACTTCATGCAGTGGAGCGACGGAAATACCGACAACCCACGTCTGATAAGCGTTATACAGAACGCCACCTATACAGCTCAGTTCGCTATCAATAGCTATGAGGTGGTCGTAAATGCCAATGATAGCAGTATGGGAAATGTCTCCGGTAGCGGAACATATTACCACAACATGTCGGCTACTATAACGGCGACGCCCAATTATGGTCATCACTTTGTGATGTGGAGCGACGGAAGCATGTTGAATCCACGGACAATAACAGTAACAAATAATATCGCCGTCACTGCAATGTTCGCACCCAACCAGTATTCGTTCTCTTGCTCATCGAATAGTAATACGATGGGAACCGTATCGCTGTCTGGTGGCAACTATGATTACCAAACATCCCTTTCGGTTGAGGCGATACCGAACTACGGATACCATTTCGTATCATGGAATGACGGAGAAACCGTTAATCCAAGGAGTATTGTGATAACGCGAGATACAGTATTCCAAGCTATCTTCGCCATCAATCAATATTTGCTGTCTGTCGATGTGAACGAAGCATCGATGGGATCTGTCAGCGGAATGGGTAGCTATGACTATCTGAGCCAAGTAACCATAGGTGCAACAGCAGCTGCACATCACCACTTTGTACAATGGAGCGACGGTAATACTACCAATCCGCGGCTCGTGATTCTATCCAGAGATACTTCATTCACTGCCATCTTTGAACAAGAACCGCAGTTCCAGATTACCGTAAATGCAAACGATGCCACAAGGGGCAGTGTGGAAGGAGGCGGAATGTACTATCTTGGTGAGACAACAACCATCACGGCTACCGCCAACGAACATTACTACTTCTCGCAGTGGAGTGACGGAATGACCAGCAACCCAAGGGTAATCACCGTTACGGGCGATATGGCCTATACGGCCGTCTTCGAACCGGTGATGTATACTTTGACCGTTGCCGCCAACGACTACTCGATGGGACAAGTGACCGGTGGAGGCAGCTACGCCTACGGTACCGAGGTAACGATAGAAGCCCGCGCTTTCGGTGGCTATCGCTTCCTCGGCTGGGGCGATGGTGTGATGGATGAGCAGCGCAATGTAATAGTAACCGCCGATGCCTCCTATACCGCCTTGTTTGAACCGAATACGGGTATAGAAGATGTTGATGCTGCCACATATAAAGTGTATGTGAGCAATGGACATATTGCTGTTGAAGGAGTGGAAGATAAGCGAGTGCAGATATACGACCTCGCAGGTCGGAAGCACACGACTAAGGAAAGGCTGCCCATGGGTGTGTATATGGTGAGGATAGGCAATGTTGTTACCAAGAAAGTGGTGGTGATGTAAAGGTTAATGGTTAAAGGTTAATGGTTAAAGATTAATAGAGTAAAAATGAAAGGAATCGTTAAGGCACTTGTCTGTGTCAGCATATTTTTCAATTTTCAATTTTCAACTTTCAATTCCATCCACGCACAGACGCCAAGAGAGGAGTATGAAGCCTGGAAGAAGCAAGCACAAGGCAACTATAGCCGCTACCGTCAGCAGACGAGAGATGACTATCAGGCTTTCCGAAAGAAAGCCAACGAGGAATATGCCGAATTTGTGAAGACGGCGTGGGAGGCCATCGGCGTGAAACCCGCCGTGCCTGTGCCAGAGGAGCCTAAGCCGCCTGTGCCGCCTAAGGTGCCTGACGTGAAGCCCGAACCAGAGCCGATACCGCACGAAGAGGTGGCTCCGACACCGGTGCCACAACCCGTGCCCGATGTGCCGATACCTGTGGCTCCGCCTGCCGACAATACGGTGAAAGTGAGTTACTATGGAACAGAGGTCGTCGTGCATATCAATAAAGAAAAGGCCATATTGCTGGGAGAACTAAACGGAGAGACGTTAAGTGCTGCTTGGACGGCGTTGTCGGCTGGAAGCTACGATGCCTTGTTGGCCGACTGTCTGAAGGCAAAGAAGACTCTCGAAATAGGCGATTGGGGGTATATTACGTTGCTGGGCACTGTGGCAAAGAGTGTCGCCAAAGGGAATAATGAGGCAGTGTTTATGCAGCAATGGCTACTTACCCAGTCGGGATACAAGTCGAGATTGGCAATGACGAGAAAAGGGGTATTGCAGATATATATGCCGTTCGACGTGCTTGTGTTCAACCTGCCGTATATAGAGATTGACGAAGAACCCTATTTTCTCATCACGGGCAACAGCAGGGAGGACGACGAGATACAGGTGCTGACTGCCGGGTTCCCCGAAGAGCATCTGTCGAGTCTCAGGGTCGCCGGAAGTCCGAAGCTGGCATACCAAGCCTGTGGGCGGAAGACATTTCGGTCGAAGGATTATCCGACAGTCGCTCTTCAAACCGAGGTCAACAAAAACCTGATAGACTACTACAACGACTATCCCAAGGTGGTGGCTTCGTGGGACGTGTATGCCAATGCCTCGCTGAGCGAGGATACGAAGAAGGCGATGTATCCCAAGCTTCGCACGATGCTGGACGGCAGGAGTGAGCTGGAGAAAGCCGAGATGCTGTTGAACTGGGTGCAGACGGCCTTCGAATACAAGACCGACGAGGAACAGTTCGGCGGCGAGCGGTCACTGTTTGCCGACGAAAGCCTCTATTACCCCTACTGCGACTGTGAGGACAGGAGCATATTGTTGAGCATCCTTGTGCGCGACCTGCTGGGGTTGGACGTGGTGTTGCTGCATTTCCCCGGACATTTGGCTACGGCCGTCAAGTTCAAGGGCAATGTGGAGGGTGACTACCTGGACCTCGACGACGGCCGTTACATCGTCTGTGACCCCACCTATATCGGCGCTCCCGTCGGCATAGCGATGCCCGACTGCAGGCAGCAGGAGGTGAAGGTGGTGATGTTGAGATAGGGTATTGCCTATACTGCCTCACCGGCGGCATGGCCGGTGGAGAAGGCTATCTGCAGGTTGTAGCCACCAGTGTCGGCATCGAGGTCGAGCAGTTCGCCTACGATGTGGAGCCCCTTCACGATGCTGCTCTCCATGGTCTTGGGATTCACTTCGGCAAGACTGACTCCGCCTTGTGTGACTATGGCCTCGTTCCAGTCGTGGGTGCTGGTGAGTGTGAATGTAACCCCTTTGAGCCATCGGCATAGACGGCGGCGCTCGTCGCCGTTGATCTGGTTGAGGCGTTTGTAGTATTCAATATGTAGCTGTTTCAACGCAAAGGGTATGAACTCGGCGGGCAGCCACAGACGCAAGGCGTCGTTGAAGATGCGTGTGCCGTTGGCGTTGAGGTCGGCTTGAAGCCGCTTGTCCAGCTGCTCGGGTGTGAGGCCCGGTTTGAGGTCGAGGACGGCTCGGAGAGTGTGGCCTTCGTGCAGTGGACGGGTGGCTGTGCGGCTGGCACTGAGTACTATTGGACCCGCCAGGCCATCATGGGTGAATGTCATCTCGCCGATGCCTGACTTGAAGACGGGTGAGCCGGTTGAGGGGTCTATAAGGCTGAGTTGCACGTTGCGCAGTTGGAAGTCGACGAGGTCTTCGGGAATGACTTCTTCGCATCGTAGCGCCACGAGAGAGGGGACTGGCTCGACAACGGTGTGGCCGAGTTCGGCCGCCATGCGGTAGCCTGCCCCAGTAGAGCCTGTGGTGGGGTAGGAGAGGCCGCCAGTGGCAAGGATGATATTACGGCAGGGAATGCGCTCGCCTTTGTCGAGAATGACAGCCGTGGCTTGGCCGTCAAGAGTCTCTATCTTGCGGACGGCACTATTCTTGCGGATTGTGACATTGGGACGGCTTTCGAGGTCGTTGACAAGAGCAAGGAATATGTCGAGGGCTTTGCCGGAGGATGGGTAGACTCGGTTGCCTCGCTCGACAGAGAGAGATACGCCGCGTTGCTCGAAGAACTGCATCAACTCTTGGTTGAAGAAGCGGCCATAGGCATTGCGTAGGAAACGGGCATCGCTCCCGATATGCGGCAATGTGTCGCGGAGAGTATTGGTGTTGGTGAGGTTGCAACGGCCTTTGCCGGTGATGCGCAACTTGCGGCCGGCTTGGTCCATCTTCTCGAGCAAGAGTACATTACGACCGCGCATGGCGGCAGTGACGGCGGCCATGAGACCGGCGGCTCCGCCGCCAACAATAACAACGTCGTGGTCCATTATATGCGGGACGACACGTTGATGTAGTCGGATGGGTGGATGCAGAGTACGGGTATCTGGGAACGGTGTACTATCTGCTGGGCGTTGGTGCCGAGGAATATCTGCGAGATGATACGGTCCTGCTCGGTGTTGATGACCATGAGGTCGGCGTCGATATCGTCGGCATAGTTAATCAAGGTGTCACAGTAATTATTGTATTTGCGTATGTCGAAGTGGTAGCGGACACCTTCGCGCTCGAGGAAGTCTATGGACTGCTGCACATAGGTGCGGAGCGACGACTCCTCCTCCTTGAGGTCGAGCAGGCCGAGAATATGCACGTCGGAGTCAAACACCTTGGCCATGGTGGCTGCGGGTGGCACCTTCTGGCGGGAGTTGGCGTTGACACGAATGGGAACCACTATACGCTCAAGCTTTTTGTGGAAGTTGTAGCCCTGACGGACGGTGAGGACGGGGCAGGGGGAGTCCTGCACGATGCGCACCGCCTGGCTGCCCATCCAGTATTTCTCGAATCCAGAGGCACCGTTGGTGCCGATGATAATCATAGATGCAAGTTCGCGTGTGGCGGTGGTGGCAATGGCAGGCGCCACTTTGCCGTTGACAATTTGCCAGCGGATCTTCCCGTATTTCATGGAAGGCTCGTATTTCTGACAAAGCATTTTCAGCTTGTCCTCGGCAAGATGGGACATTATATCGAGTTGTTCGTTGCTGAAGAGCAGTTTCTCGCGTCGGGCCCAGATGAGGATTATGTCGCTTTGAAGGCGATTGGCCACATCCACAGCCAGTTCAAGGGCTACATATGACCCTTCGGAGAAGTCGGTTCCAACGATGATTGGTTTCATGATGTTATGTTTTTTATTTTAAATGGTAACGTACAATAATTATATTTATTGCGGTAAATTAATAATTATTTTGCCATGTTGTCAAAAAATACTATTTTTGCACCACAAACTACATGTCACAAATACCATAAAAAAAGCATAGTAATAGTGAGTAACGACAATTTGGACGGACGCAGTATCTCTGCGCAGGAGAAGGATATAGAACGCGCTTTGCGCCCTTCGGGGTTCGATAGTTTCGCCGGTCAAAAACAGGTGGTGGAGAACCTCAAGGTATTTGTGCGTGCCGCCAAGGAACGTCATGAACCATTGGATCACGTGCTTTTGTATGGTCCCCCAGGTCTTGGCAAGACGACGCTAAGCAATATTATTGCCAATGAACTCGGAGTTGGTATAAAGACTACCTCGGGCCCGGTGCTCGACAAGCCTGGCGACTTGGCCGGCCTGCTCACTTCGTTACAAGACAACGATGTGCTCTTTATCGACGAGATACACCGTCTCTCGCCAGTCATAGAGGAATACCTCTACAGCGCCATGGAGGACTTCCGAATAGATATCATGATAGAAAGCGGTCCGGCGGCACGCTCGGTGCAGCTCGGCCTGAAGCCTTTCACCCTTATCGGCGCCACCACACGCAGCGGTATGCTCACCGCCCCGCTGCGCGCCCGCTTCGGCATCAACTGCCGTCTGGAATACTACGACGCCGAGACCCTCACAAAGATTGTCAACCGCTCGGCAGGCCTTCTGCAAGTGAAGATTACCAGCGAGAGCGCCATCGAGATAGCACGCCGCTCGCGCGGCACCCCCCGTATCGCCAACCGCCTGCTGCGCCGTGTGCGCGACTTCGCCCAGGTGAAAGGCGACGGCACTATCACGCTCGATATTGCCCGCTATGCCCTTCAGGCCTTGAATGTGGACCGCAACGGACTCGATGATATGGACATCCGTATCCTCACCACTATTATCGACAAGTTCAAGGGCGGCCCCGTGGGCATCAACACCATCGCCACCGCCGTAGGCGAGGAGGCCGGCACAGTGGAGGAGGTCTATGAGCCCTACCTCATCCAGGAAGGTTACCTCATGCGTACACCTCGTGGACGTGAAGTCACCATGCTCGCCTACCAGCACCTCGGCAAGATAAAGGCCAACGGCAACCAGCAAGAATTGTTCTGAACTATGAAGAAGGCCGGACTGATACTGCTGTTTGTTGCAATGGTTCTGCCTGCCATGGGACAGTCGGCACTTATGGATTTGCCGTATTTCCCTACGCATACTGCCAAGCCTATCAAAGTGATACGCACTTATTCCGTCGACACATTGACTGGTGCACGGATGCTGAAGCGTACCGAGTACTATGACCGCCACGGATACAGTGCCGACACCGCCTATCGCAATGTGTATGACGATCTGGGCCGCCTGGTTTTGCACGAGACTTATCAATGGGTCAGTTCCTCCGCCAACCCGATGCCGCGCCGCGAGTTGATGTCACGATGCAGTTTCGAGTATGCCGCTGACGGTATTGTGCAGCATGTCAAGCGTGAGAGTTTCGGGAAGTATCATGAGTGCGGAAGCGAATACCAGCTCTATTCTCACAAGGTGCATCCCCGTTTCGGCCTTACGGAGTGTGTCTATGTTATTGATTGGGGAAAGGAATATAGCGACACGCTTCGCTATTTGTGCGAATATGATTCCGCAGGGCGCATGATGCATGAGTATTGCAACGACGAGGGGAGCGGATACCGCGACAGGAATCTCTTCTATGATGCTTTGGGCCGCATTGTCGCCAGCAGAACCTATTATTATGAATCGTGGGATACGCTCGACTATAACTATGATGCCAACGGAATCCTTGTTTCGCAGACAGGAAAGATGTACGATCTGGACATGGAGGCCGACGTGACCATCACCTTCCGTCCCGACGGCACTCGCAAGGAACGCCGTGAGCATTGGATAAACTATGATGACCCGATGGATATATCCGATGAATACTATCGCTATGATGAGCGCGATGTGCTTGTCTATGCGAAATCCCCTATGGGTATCATCGAATACGAAATAGAATACTGGGAATAACAAAAAGATATAATATGCGAACACTTGTTAAGAATATCAAGGAACTGGTGGGTGTGGAGACCTCACCGAAACTGCGCAAGCAGGGCAAGGAGATGGCCCAGATGGAGACCGTCAAGGAAGCCTACCTGCTCGTAGAGAATGGCAGGATAAAAGCCTTCGGACCGATGAACGAGTGGAGTGGCACCGCTGATAATGAGGTGGATGCCACGGGAAGGCTGGTGTTCCCGACGTTCTGCGACTCGCACACGCACATCGTCTATGCCAATTCGCGCGAGCACGAGTTCGTCGATAAGATACGCGGCCTCAGCTACGAGGAGATTGCCAAGCGCGGTGGAGGCATCCTCAACTCGGCCAAAGCCACCGCCGCAGCCTCGGAGGATGAGCTCTACGACATGGCCAAGCAGCGCCTCGAGGAGGTGATGCGCATGGGTACCGGTGCCATAGAGATAAAGAGCGGCTACGGCCTCTCGACGGAGAGCGAACTGAAGCTGCTGCGCGTCATACGGCGCCTGAAGGAAACCTCGCCCATGACCATCAAGTCGAACTTCCTCGGCGCACACGGCATACCGATGGAATATCGCGGACACCAGGAGGACTACGTGGACCTGGTCATCAACGAGATGATACCGCGTGTGGCGGCCGAAGGTCTGGACGACTTCATCGACGTGTTCTGCGACCAAGGGTTCTTCACCGTCGAGGACACGGCGCGTATCCTCGAGGCAGGCATCAAATACGCCATGAGGCCCAAGATCCACG
>JAEEGL011077914.1_pt1 | contig 16602 bp, 17 predicted proteins | sample 9134231 | NCBI WGS metagenome assembly JAEEGL01 (sample SAMN16246548, study PRJNA631951) | gut metagenome | biome: gut microbiome; feature: rumen; material: fiber-attached | host: Bos | place: Iran: Karaj | collected 2018-10 | reverse complement strand
CAGTGCATTGTCGTAATAGCGGTCGATCATTTCACGGGTCCAGGTGCTCACCTGCGAGTCACCGTTGAGGACGCCGTTGACCCAATCGTAAATCTTGTTGTAGTAACTCTCTGCGTTATTGATGAGCATCGTGATGCTGTCCACCAGTTGAGGAATGAGGATCGCCATCAGCAGATACAGCATCAGCAGTACAAACAGCCACGTCAGGAAAATGCTCAGCGCGCGCAGCCAGCGGCTGGGGATGCTTTTTTCTCTTCCTTTCAGCGCACGGCCCGCCCCGCCGGTCAGGACCCGCTCCAGCCAGTTGACGATGGGGGCCAGCAGATAGGCCATCACGAAGCCGTACAAAACCGGTGCCAAAATAGTCACCAGCTTTGATAAGAAACTCTGCAGCATCTGGCCCTTGTAAAAGGTGTCGTAGAACATTAGAATGCCGCATGCCGCCAGAAAAATCGTTAATCCGAGGCGCCAATATCTTGCTCGATCTTTCAAGACGATTCCCCCCTGTTACCCCGATTTTATTTCATTATTAATGATACCCAATTTTTCACCCTTTTGCAACCGCTTTTCTCCACATTTTTGCGTCTCTCCGCGCCATTCCGCCCTGTGATTTGACGGTTGAATTTTCCACCGCCTCATTGTATAATAAAATGTAATTTTATCTGAAAAAGAAAAACACTGTATTGTAATTGTAAGGTGAGGTCGTCTTTTCATTATGAATCCGAACACGAAAAAACTGCTTTTCATTGTCAACCCCCGCTCCGGCAGAACCAAGTCCCGCGCACCGCTGTTTGATGCGGCGGCCGCCTTCTCAAAGGCGGGTTTTCTGGTCCACATCCACATGACCGAGGGCGCAGGCGACGCCACAAATGTAGCCCGCGAGCTGGGCGGGCAGTACGATCTGGTGGTCTGCTCCGGCGGCGACGGTACGCTGAACGAGACCATCACCGGCTTGATGGGGCTGGAAAACCGTCCGCCGGTGGGCTATCTGCCCAACGGCAGCACCAACGATTTTGCCGCCAGCCTCCACATTCCCTCCGTGACAGAGCGTGCGGCAGCCGCTGTGGTGGAGGGCGCCCCCTTCTCCCTGGACATCGGCGCTCATAACGACCGCTACTTTGCCTACGTGGCCTCCTTCGGCGCTTTTACCCGCTCCTCCTACTCCGCGCCACAGGCCGCCAAAAACGCCCTGGGTCATTTCGCCTATATTCTGGAGGGCCTCGGCGATCTGGACTCCCTGCGCCCCTATCGCTGCCGGGTCACCGCCGACGGTGAGATGTTTGACGGCGACTTTATCTTCGGCGCCGTGTGCAATTCCACCTCCCTGGGCGGCCTGCTGAAGCTGAACGCAAACCTGGTCAAGATGAACGACGGGCTCTTTGAGATGCTGCTGCTGCGCTCGCCCAAGACGGCGCTGGACCTGCAGAATCTTATCGTCGCCCTGACCTCCATGGATTACGATTATCCCGGCGTGATCATGCGCCACGTCCGCTCCGTGAAGGTGGAAACGCCCGAAGATCTGCCCTGGTCCCTGGACGGCGAATACGCCCCCAGCGCACCTGTGGTGGAGATCCGCAATATTCCCGGGGCCATCCAGCTGATGCTGGCCCGGGAAACCAATTGAATCACCGATCCGCGCCCGCCGGAGCAATTGCTCCGGCGGTCCTTTTTTTGAAAAACACCGTTGACAATCCGGGAAAAAGCTGTATAATCTGAAAACGGTTTTCATTTTCAACTTGGAGGAATATCCATGTCCGTTACCTATATCACCCGCCAGCAGCGGGAGGTGCTGCATTGCATTGAGAACTGCGCCGACGGCGCCAGCGCCATGGAGCTGGCCGAGGCGCTCCACGCCCAGGGCAGCCGGGTGGGGCTCACCACCGTTTACCGCCAGCTGGAGCGGCTGGAGCAGCAGGGTCTGGTCCACAAGGTGGTCACCGACGAGGGCGCCCGCTATCAGTTCTGCCGGTCGCATCACGCCGGACGGGACTGCTTCCTTCTCAAATGCGAGCGGTGCGGCCGAATCGAGCACCTGGACTGCTCCCATCTGGGGGAGCTGTATCAGCATCTGATGGAGGAGCACCACTTCGTCATCAACCCCCGCCGCACCTTGTTCTACGGTCTTTGCGAGGCATGCGCCCGGAAGGAGCCGTCATGAAAAAGCGCATCGTTTGTATCATATTGGCGCTGATCCTGTCCCTCTCTATGGTGGCTTGCGGTGCAGAACGGCCTCAAAGCAGTGATAAGCTGCAGGTGGTCTGCACCCTGTTTCCCTACTACGATTTTGTCCGCCAGATTGGCGGCGACGGCGTGGACGTGACACTGCTGGTGACCGCCGGACGGGAGGTGCACAGCTTTGAGCCCACGCCTTTGGATGCCATCCGCCTTGCGGAAGCCGACGTGTTCATCTGCAACGGCGGCGAGAGTGAGGCCTGGGTCAAGGACCTGCTGGACGCCGCCGGAGAGCACATCGGTACGGTGCTGGTCATGATGGATCACGCCGACGTGCTGGCTGAGGAGATCCAGGAGGGCATGCAGGTCCGGGAGGACGATGAGGAGGGCGAAGACGAGATCGAATACGACGAGCACATCTGGACCTCCCCTGTTATCGCCATGGAACTGTGCCGCGCCATTGCCCAGGCGCTGATAGAGGCCGATCCCGCCCACGCGGACGGCTATCGGGCGCGGCTGGGCAGCTATCTCGCCCAGCTTGCCGCGCTGGATACGGACTTCCGCCAGGTGGTGGATGGGGCGCGCCGCACCACCCTGGTCTTCGGCGACCGCTTCCCCCTGCTGTATTTCTGCCGCACTTACGGTCTGGACTACCGTGCAGCCTTCCACGGCTGCGCCGGCGACACGGAGCCCAGCCTTGCCACGCTGAAATATCTCATCGACAAGGTGGAGGCGGAGCAGATCCCTGTGGTATATACCATCGAGCTGAGCAGTCAAAAAATCGCGGGTGCCATCTCCGACGCCACCGGTGCCGGGATCGCTACCTTCTATTCCTGCCAGACCGTCAGCCGCGAGGACTTCAACCGTGGGGAGACGTATCTGAGCCTCATGCGGCGAAACGTGGATGCCCTGAAGGAGGGCCTGCAATGAAAGAGAAAAACAAGGACAAACTCTGGATCGACTGCCGGAACGTGGCCCTGGGCTACGAGGGCCACGCCATTTGGGAGGGATTGAACTTCCAGGTGCGCAGCGGCGACTACCTCTGCATCGTGGGGGAAAACGGCAGCGGCAAATCCACCCTGCTGAAGAGCCTGCTGGGGCTTCTGAAGCCCCTGTCCGGCACCATCGTGTGGGACGAGTCCCTGCGCCGGGGCGCCATCGGTTATCTGCCCCAGCAGACAAAGGCCCAGAGGGATTTCCCCGCCACGGTATACGAGGTGGTGCTCAGCGGCTTTTTGAGCCGCGGCGGCCTGCGGCTGTTCCACACCCCCGCCGAAAAGAGCGCGGCCCTCATGAACATGGGCAAGCTGGGCATTCTGGAGCTGAAGGACCGCTGTTACCGGGAGCTCTCGGGCGGCCAGCAGCAGCGGGTTCTGCTGGCCCGTGCCCTGTGCGCCGCCGGTGAGCTGCTGGTTCTGGACGAGCCGGTGACGGGTCTTGACCCCGCCGCGGCCCTGGATCTCTACCGCACGCTGGATTATCTCCACAAGCAGGAGGGGATCGCCATCGTCATGGTCACCCACGACATCCGCAGCGCCCTGCAATACGCCACCAAGATCCTCCACGCCGGACAGAAGCAGTGGTTCTGCGGCACGCCGGAGGAATATCTGGCCTCGCCCTACGGCAAGCGGTTTGGAGGTGATCGGACGTGAAATTGCTGCTGCAGATGTTCATGTACCCCTTCATCGTCCGCGCCTTTGTGGTGGGTATCCTGGTATCGCTGTGCGCGGCGCTGCTGGGCGTACCGCTGGTGCTCAAGCGCTACTCCATGATCGGCGACGGATTGAGCCACGTGTCCTTCGGCGCGCTGTCGATTGCCCTGGCCTGCGGCTGGGCTCCCCTGCCGGTGTCCATTCCCGTGGTGATCGCGGCGGCCATATTGCTGCTGCGTATGACGGAGAGCAGCCCCATGGGCGCTGACGCCGCCATTGCCGTGGCCAGCGCGTCGGCATTGGCCGTCGGCGTCATTGTCACGTCGGTGACCACTGGCATGACAACCGACGTGGACAGCTACATGTTTGGCTCCATTCTGGCCATGGACCGCTCCGACGTGGCGCTGAGCGTGGGATTGAGCGTGGCCGTGCTGGTGCTGTTTATTGTCTTTTACCACAAGCTCTTTGCCATCACCTTTGACGAGAGCTTTTCCCGGGCCACCGGCGTGAAGGTGGGGCTTTACAATACTCTTCTCTCCGTGCTGACGGCTCTCACCATCGTGCTTGGCATGCGTATGATGGGCGCCATGCTGATCTCCAGCCTGGTGATCTTCCCCGCCCTCAGCGCCATGCGTATCCGCAAGAGCTTTCGGGGCGTGGTGATCTGCGCCGGGATCATCAGTGTAACGTCCTTTTGCGCGGGCCTCACCCTCTCCTATCTGGTCAGCACGCCGGTGGGCGCCACCGTTGTGGTGGTGAACCTGACCGTGTTCCTGTGCTGCTGCGCCCTCCGTGCGCTAAAGAAATAGCAAAACCGGGCCGATGGCACCCTCCATCGGTCCGGTTTTCTTGAAAAAATGCCGGATCCGCCACATTTCACCCGGAAAAACTCTTGCATTTCTATATAAGATGTGGTAAAGTCTGTTAAGTAAGGTAGTATGTTTGACAGAGTGGACGTGATGTCCGCTCTTTTTGTTGGGCAAATTCAAACGGTTAAAATTTCCGAGAAGCGAGGACGACCATGAAAAAAGTGACCGAAATCGTGGCGGAGCTGGCCGCCCCCGTGGCAGAAGAGAACGGCTGCCGCCTGTGGGATGTGGAGTATGTCCGGGAGGCCGGCCAGTGGTATCTGCGCATCTACCTGGACAAGGATGGCGGCGTTAATATTCTGGACTGTGAGGCGGTCAGCCGCAAGGTCAGCGACCTGCTGGACCAGGTGGACCCCATCGAGGGCAGCTACATGTTCGAGGTATCATCCGCCGGCGCCGAGCGCCAGCTGAAGCGCCCCTCGGACTTTGAGCAGTTCATGGGCAGTCCGGTTCTGGTAAAGACCTATAAAAACCGGGACGGCCGCAAGGAATTCGCCGGCAAGCTTGCCGGCTATGAGGACGGAGCTGTCCTGCTGGACGTGGGCACCGCTGAGCCCCTGCGCTTTGAGAAAAACGAGGTGGCTCTTGTCCGCCTGCGCATTGAATTTTAATAGAATCTGGATAACGGGATAAGGAGATGCGAAAATGAAATGTGATGAGATCTTTGCCGCTCTGGCCATGCTGGAAAAGGAGAGAGGCATCCCCCAGAACTTTATGCTGGGCAAGATCATCCAGGCGCTGACCACCGCCTATAAGCGCGACCACGAGGGCGTGGAGAACGTGATCGTGGACGTAGACGAGGCCAAGCGCGACCTGAAGATGTACGTGCAGAAAGAGGTCGTGGAGCAGGTGGAAAACCCCGGCACCCAGATGTCTCTGGAGGAGGCGAGATCCATCTCCGCCAAACACCAGGTGGGCGACGTGGTGAACATCCCCGTGACCAACGTGGAGTTCGGCCGTATCGCCGCCGGCAACGGCAAGCAGGTCATCATCCAGGGTCTGCGGGAAGCCGAGCACGGCATGATCTACGATGAGTTCAACTCCAAGCAGCATGAGATCCTCACCGGTACCGTCACCCGCATCGATCAGCGCAGCGGCAACGTGATGCTGCGCATCGGCACGGGAAGCGAGTCCACCGAGGCGGTGCTGACTCTCAACGAGCAGGTGCCCGGCGAGGAGCTGCGTGAGGGCCAGCTGGTGAAGGTATATCTGGTAGAGGTCCGCCGCACCACCCGCGGTCCTCAGGTCCTGATCTCCCGCACCCACCCCGGTCTGGTAAAGCGTCTGTTCGAGCTGGAAGTGCCCGAGGTCTACGACGGCATCGTGGAGATCCGCAGCATCGCCCGTGAAGCCGGCAACCGCACCAAGATGGCGGTCTGGTCCGAGGACGAGAACGTGGATCCCATCGGCGCCTGCATCGGCCCCCGCGGCCAGCGCGTCAACGCCATCGTGGACGAACTGCGGGGCGAGAAGATCGACATCATCCGCTGGTCTGAGGATCCCGCCCAGTTTATCGCCGCGGCGCTGGCTCCGGCCGACGTGGTGAATGTGACCCTGGCCGACGAGGGCAAGATCTGCCGCGTCATCGTGCCCGATGATCAGCTCTCTCTCGCCATCGGCAAGGAGGGGCAGAACGCCCGTCTGGCCGCCCGCCTCACCGGGTATAAGATCGACATCAAGCCCCAATCCTATCACGAGGCGGAATAACAGCAAAGGAGGTGCGGTATGCAGAAAGTGAAAAAAATTCCCCAGCGCCAGTGCGTCGGCTGCCGCACCATGAAGGACAAAAAGGCGCTGATCCGGGTGGTCCGGACGCCGGAGGGTCAGATCGTGCTGGACGCCACCGGTAAAAAATCCGGCCGCGGCGCCTACCTCTGCCCGGACGTCGCGTGTCTGAAAAAGGCCCGCAAGTCCCGGGCCCTGGAACGGGCCTTTGCGCTGGAGATCCCGGGCGAGGTATACGATGCGCTGGAGGGCCAGATGCCCCGGGAGGTCTGACATGGAAAAGATCCTTTCGATGATCGGCCTGGCCAAGAAAGCGGGCCGCGCAGAGATCGGCGAGGAGCCCGTGGGTGCTGCCGCAAGGGCCAAAAAGGCGCGGGTCATTCTTCTGGCATCTGACGCTGCGCCGTCCTCTCGGCGGCGGGCGGCTTCCTTTGCCGAGGCAGGCAGCACGCTGCTGCTGACCGTTCCCGCCGACAAGGACCAGCTGGGCCATGTGCTTGGCCGCACCAGCGTGGCTATGGCAGCCATCACGGACATCGGCTTTGCCGAGGCCATCGTGAAAAAACTGGCCGAGCTGGACAGCGAGACCTATTCCGCTGCTGCCGAGCAGCTGGCAGTGAAGGCCCGGCGCGCCATGGAGCGGCGCCAGGAGCAGGCGCGTCATGAGAAAAAGCTCCGCCGGGGCAAGAAACACTGAACCGCGTAAACATATCATCTGTGCGCTTTGCGCACGTTCCTATCACAATCATGGAGGTGGCTATATTTGGGTAGCGTAGGTAATAAATACAGGGTGCATGAGGTGGCGAAGGATTTCGGCATCCCCACCAAACAGGTCACGGAAATACTGACCAAATATGCGGAGACTCCCAAAAATCATATGCAGGTGCTGGGCGACCGGGAACTGTCCCTGATTTTTGAATATCTGACCCAGCACAATCAGGTTTCCGGGATCCAGGTGATCTTTGCCGACGGCATCAAGGCTGAAGAGGCAAAGAAGCCCGCCGACAGCGACAGGAAGAACGCCGCTGCCGCCTCCCCCAAGGGCGGAGAGAAGGCTCAGAGCCAGTCCGGCACCGCCCCTGCCAAGGCGGAGAAGCCCCAGACGCCCAAGCCCGCGTCCCGCGTGCCCCAGACCAAGGTTGTGGATACCCGCAAGGCCACCAACGTGAATCTGGACAAGTACGACGAGAAGCTGCAGGATATGGCCGAGGGTCGCAATGCCCGCGGCGGCGGCAACAGCAAGCGCCGGGATCAGCAGGTCCAGGGCAAGGAGAAGTTCCGCAACAACAAGCAGCGCCAGCAGGGGAACTTCGGCGCCAACAAGCGCCGCCAGGAGGAAGCCGACCGCATGCGCCGGCTCCAGCTGGAGATCATCAAGAAGACCCCTGTCACCGTCCAGATCCCCGATGAGATCAGCGTGGGCGAGCTGGCCAGCCGCATGAAGAAGACCGGCACCGAGGTGGTCAAGTGCCTGATGAAAAACGGCATCATGGCCTCCCTGAGCCAGATGATCGACTTTGACACCGCAGCCATTATCGCCGAGGAGCTGGGCTGCAAGGTGGAGAAGGAAGTTGTGGTCACCATCGAGGAGAAGCTGATCGACGACCATCAGGACGCCGAGGAGGATCTGGTGCCCCGGGCCCCCGTTGTGGTGGTCATGGGCCACGTCGACCACGGCAAGACCAGTCTGCTGGATTATATCCGCAACGCCCACGTCGCCTCCGGCGAGGCCGGCGGCATCACGCAGCACATCGGCGCCTACCAGGTCCAGGTGAACGGCAAGCCCATCACCTTCCTGGATACCCCTGGCCATGAGGCCTTCACCTCCATGCGCGCCCGCGGCGCCATGGTCACCGATATTGCCATTCTGGTGGTGGCCGCCGAGGACGGCATCATGCCCCAGACCGTTGAGTCCATCAACCACGCCAAGGCCGCTGAGATCCCCATCATCGTGGCCATCAACAAAATGGATAAGCCCGATGCCAACCCCGAGCGCATCAAGCAGCAGCTCACCGAGTACGGCCTGGTGTGCGAGGAGTGGGGCGGCGACACCATCGTGTGTCCCATCTCCGCCAAGACCGGTATGGGCATCGACAACCTGCTGGAGATGCTGACCCTGACCGCTGAGGTGGGCGAGCTGAAAGCCAACCCCAACCGTGCCGCCCAGGGTACCGTCATCGAGGCCCGTCTGGACAAGGGCCGCGGCCCCGTGGCCACGCTGCTGGTGCAGAACGGCACCCTGAATCAGGGCGACATCATTATCGCCGGCACCAGCGTGGGCCGTGTCCGCGCCATGATTTCCGATAAGGGGCAGCGCATCACCTCCGCCGGTCCCTCTGTGCCTGTGGAGATCACCGGCCTCAGCGAGGCTCCCTCTGCCGGCGCCACCTTCAACGCCGTTGCCGATGAGAAGCTGGCACGCGAGCTGGTGGAGCAGCGCAAGGAGGAGGCCAAGGCCAAGGCCAACGCCCCCGTCACCAAGGTCTCCCTGGAGGATCTGTTCAGCCAGATCCAGGCCGGCGAGATGAAGAATCTGAACCTGATCGTCAAGGCCGACGTGCAGGGCAGTGTGGAGGCCGTGAAGTCCTCTCTGGAGAAGCTGAGCAACGACGAGGTCCGGGTCCGGGTGATCCACGGCGGCGTGGGCGCCATCAACGAGTCCGACGTGATGCTGGCCGCCACTTCCCAGGCCATCATTGTTGGCTTCAACGTCCGGCCGGACAACGCCGCCCGTGACAGCGCCGCCCGCGCCAACGTGGATATGCGGATGTACCGCGTGATCTACGACGCCATCAACGAGATCGAGTCCGCCATGAAGGGCATGCTGGCCCCCAAGTTCCGGGAGGCTCTGCTGGGCCACGCGGAGGTCCGCCAGACCTACAAGGTCTCCGGCGTGGGCACTGTGGCCGGCTGCTACGTGCAGGACGGCAAGATCCAGCGCAAAGACTGCCAGGTCCGTCTGGTACGCGACGGCATCGTCATCCACGAGGGAACCCTGGCCTCCCTGCAGCGGTTCAAGGACTCCGTCAAGGAAGTCGTGGCAGGCTACGAGTGCGGCCTCTCCATTGAGAAGTTCAACGACATCAAGGAGGGCGACATCATCGAGGCCTTTACCATGGAGGAAATTCCCCAATAAAAACTCATCAAAAATCCGAGGATTTTTGATGAAAGAGCTTGCAGTCCACTCCGCGCACTCGCTTCGCTCGCACACTGCGTGGACTGAGATGTGTTTTTTCTGACGCACATGTCGTCAGAAAAAACGATTTCAATTCTTCGCGTCCGCGGACGCGAACTCTGCGAGGCTTTACCTTATCAAGGGCGGGCGTGTACGCTCGCCCTTGCTTTTTACCCCACCCCCGAGAAAGGAGCAATACTATGGCATCCAACCGTATCGGCCGCATCAACGCCGAGATCCAGCAGGAGCTCTCCGCCCTGCTGCGCACCGTCAAGGACCCCCGGGTCAGTGACGCCATGCTGACCGTCACCCATGTGGACACCACCAACGATCTGCGCTACGCCCGCGTCTATATCAGCGCGCTGGACCGCACCGACGAGAAAGACCTGATGCGCGGCCTCAAATCCGCCGCCGGATACCTGCGCCGGGAACTGGGCAGCCGCCTGGGCCTCCGCTATACGCCGGAGCTCCAGTTCTTTGCCGACGATTCCATTGCCCACGGCGCCCACATCCTGGAGATGCTGCACAACGTCAAGCCCGCCAACCCCGCCAACGAGGACATTATTCTCCCAGAAGACAAATAAAACTGCGGAAAGAGGTTTCTTATGAACATTTCCGAAACCGCCGAATTCCTGAAAGCCCTGGATCACGTCCTGATCCTGACCCACGTGCGGCCGGACGGCGATACCGTCGGTTCCGCCGCCGCCCTGTGTCAGGCTCTGCGGGATCTGGGCCGTGAGGCTTATCTCCTGCACAATCCGGAGATCACCGCCACATACGAGCCGTACGCCACCCCTTACTGGGCGCCTGAGGGCTTTACACCCGCCCACGTGGTTGCGGTGGACGTTGCGGCCATCAATCTGCTGCCGGAGTGCGCCCGGATTTATGCCGACCGCGTCGATCTCTGTATCGACCACCACCCCAGCAACAGCGGCTATGCTCTGCGCATCTGCCTGGACGCCTCCGCCGCTGCCGCGGGAGAGATCGTATACGCCATCATCCGGGAGTTGACACCTGTCACCGCCGCCATTGCCCTGCCGCTGTACGTTGCCATTTCCACGGACTGCGGCTGCTTCCAGTACTCCAACACCTCCGCCCGCACCCACCGCATTGCCGCGGAACTGATGGAGCTGGTGGACGTCTCCGCTGTCAACAAGGCGCTGTTCCGCACCAAGAGCCGGGTGCGGCTGGCTATGGAGAGCCGCATGGCGGCAGATATGGAGTTCTATGACAACGGCCGCGTGGTGGTGATGCAGATCCCCCTTGCCCTGCGTCAGGAGTACAATGCCACCGAGGCGGATATCGAGGAGCTGAGCTCCCTGGCCGCTCTGGTGGAGGGCACCGACTGCGGCATCACCCTGCGGGAGCTGAAACCGGGCACGGTGAAGATCTCCGTGCGCTCCGGCCCGCGGGTGGACGCCTGCGCCGCCTGTTCCATGCTGGGCGGCGGCGGTCACAGAGCCGCCGCGGGCGCCAACGTGTATGGCACCATGGCCGAGGCCAAAGCCGCCATTCTGCAGGCTGTCGCCCACGTCACGGAGGCATAAATGGCGGACGGCATTATTATCATAGACAAGCCCTCCGGCTGGACCTCCATGGACGTGTGCGCCAAGCTGCGGGGCATCCTGAAGACGAAAAAAGTGGGCCACGCGGGCACGCTGGATCCCATGGCCACCGGCGTACTGCCGGTATTTGTGGGACAGGCCACCCGGGCTGTCAGCTTTGCCGAGAGCGGCGAGAAGGAATACGTGGCCGGTCTCCGACTGGGGCTGGTCACCGATACCCAGGATACCGAGGGACAGGTGCTGCGCCAGGCGCCGCATGGCGCGGCCTTCTCCGCAAAAAAGCTGGAGTGTGTTCTGCCCGGATTCACCGGGGAGATCCGGCAAGTGCCTCCCATGTACAGCGCTGTAAAGATCGGGGGAAAAAAGCTCTATGAGCTGGCCCGAAGCGGCAAGGAGATCGAGCGGCAGGCCCGCCCGGTGACCATTTATGATTTGGAGCTCCTGGAACAGGTCTCCCCCGCCGATTTCATCCTGCGCATCCGCTGCTCCAAGGGCACCTACGTACGCACCCTGTGCCACGACATCGGCGCCGCCCTGGGCTGCGGCGGGTGTATGTTTTCCCTGCGCCGGACACGTGCCGCCGGATTTACCCTGGCGGAGAGCCACACGCTGGAGGAGGTGCAGGAGCAGGGGGAGGCGCTGCTGCGCCCCACCGATTCCCTGTTCCGGGACTATCCCGCCTACCACATCACCCACCCGCGGGTGGATTTTCTGTGCCGCTGCGGCAACCCCCTCCGCATCCGGGAGGAGCTGCGGTCGGGCATCTACCGGGTCTATGGACTGGACGGCTCCTTTCTGTGCCTGAGCCGTCTGGAAAACGGCTCCATGACCTCCATCAAAAACTTTTTCGGAGCGTGAATCGCCTTGAACCATCAACCAACCGTCATCGCCCTGGGCTTTTTCGACGGCGTACACCGGGGCCACGGCGCCCTGCTGCGGCGTACCGTGGAACGGGCCGCGGCATTGGGAGTCACCCCTGCCGTGTTCACCTTTGACCGTCCGCCCAAGGAGGTGGTCACCGGGCATCCCGTGCCCCTCATCAACTCCCCGGAGGATCGCCGTGCGCTGATCCGCCGGCTATACGGCATCGAGCAGGTCATCATGGCGCCCTTTGACCGGGCCATGATGACCATGAGCTGGCAGGACTTCATCACCTCTCTGGTGGAGCAGTACGGGGCCGTCCACCTGGTGGCCGGACACGATTACCATTTCGGCTATAAAAACGAGGGTACCCCGGAGCTGCTGCGCTCACGATGTGCGGAGCTGGGTCTGGGCTGCGACATCATCCCCAAGGTGGAGTACGAGGGCATCACCGTCAGCTCCACCTATATCCGCACTCTGGTGGAGGCCGGGGACGTGGAGCGGGCGGCGGCCTTTCTGGGCCACCCCCACTGTCTGAGCCAGATCGTTACCCACGGGCGGCGGATCGGCCGCACCATCGGCGTGCCCACCATCAATTTTGTCCTGCCGCCCTCGGTGCTGGTGCCGGATCACGGCGTGTACATCACCCGGGTAACCCTGCCCGACGGCACAAGCTGTCCCGGCGTCACCAACGTGGGCATCCGGCCCACCGTATCAGACGGGGGCACACTGTCTGTGGAAACCTTTCTGCTGGACTACGACGGCGACCTGTACGGGCAGCGGATCCGGCTGGACTTCTGTCGCCGTCTGCGCGAAGAACAGCGCTTTCCGTCACTGGACGCTCTGCGCCGGCAGATCCTTTTGGATATTGATTCGGCGCGGGCATATTTCTGCATAAACTGAATAGACTATATCATAGCGGGGACGGGATTATTTCTCGTCCCCGTTTTTTCTCCTATTCCCCGACGGCTTTCTCCACGATGCGGCGCTACAATGGGGAAAAGGAGGAAATTGCCCATGAAACAAATCCCGCCCAAGGGGCTGATGCGGCTTAAGCCCCTGGCTGTACCCGCAGTGCAGATAGTACTGTCATTTCTTTTGACTGCCGGACGGTTCTCCGGCACCTACGCTCCGTTTTCCCTGGCACTGGTGGCTGCCGCCGGCGCACGGCTGCCGGGGCTTTTGTGCCTGGCAGGCGCCGGAGCCGGCTCCCTGGTCTTTCTGGATTTTCAGTCCGGTCTGCGCCATTTTGCTGCGGCAGTGCTGATCTATGTGGCCAACACCGCCTTTTACGATACGCGGCTTTACCGCCATCCCCTGTTCCGTCCCGCCGTGGCTGCCGTTATGATGCTGCTGGTCCAGTCCATTTACCTGCTTCACCACAGTGCCGAGCAGTGGATGCTCTGCCTGATGGCCGCCGCCGTGCTGGCAGGCGGCACATGGGTGTGGCGCGACCTCTGGCTACAGCCGGACAGGCCCTCTGTTCTATTGGTGCTGACCGCGGCGGCGGTTGCTCTCCAACCCGTCTCCCTGCTGGGCGCGGTCTCCCTTGGCCGGGTGCTGGCAGCGGGGCTGGTGGTTTGGATGGCTCTGGACACCTCGCCCACCGAAGCGCTCTCCGCGGGGGCTGTGGTCGGCATGCTGCTGGATCTCTCCACCACAGGGCAGTATCTGCTGCTCACCGCTGCATATGGCAGCGGCGCCGCCGTTGCCTCCCTTTGCCGCCGCTGGCCCCGTCTGGCCGCCATGCCGGCGTTTTGTCTCGCAGCAGGTGTCTGCGCTGTGGTCTTTCGGGCCGACGTCCCTGCCGCCGCCTTATATGAATCCGTGATTGCCGTAACCGTTCTGCTGCCTCTGCGCAGCAAAATCCGCCCTGTCCTGCCTGAAGCGCAGGACGCCTCTCCATCCCCGGAGGCTCCGTTTCTCCGCCGGTCCGCCGCCGCTTTCCGGGAGCTGTACGACAGCTTTTTCCGGGGCGCGTCCGCCGATCCGCCGGAAAACCCCTCCGTCCTTTTTGACCAGGCCGCCGAGCGGGTGTGCCGGAGCTGCGTGCTGTGCACCACCTGCTGGCACCAAAACTACACCAGCACCTACAACGCCTTCAACGACGCCTGTCCCAAGCTGCTGCAGCGGGGCTGGGCGCAGCCCAAGGATTTTCCTCTGTACTTTTCCTCCCGCTGCGTACATTTCTCCGAATTTCTGGGCGCGGTCAACGTGGAGCTGCGCTCTTTCCTGATGCGCAGACAGTACCGCCAGCGGCTGCTGGAGGCGCGCCGGGAGGCTCAGGAGCAGTACCAGCAGCTGGGAGATGCTCTGGCCAGCTCCGCCGTTCACGCCGTATCCAACGTGACGGTGCCCATGGGCTACCGCATCGGTTCGGCTCTGCGCCCCAAGGAGGGGGAGCGTCTGTGCGGCGACCAGATCGCCTCCTTTGAGGTGGGCTCCACCCTGTATCTCCTGCTCTCCGACGGCATGGGCAGCGGCGAAAGCGCCCACCGGGAGGCGGCCATGACCGTGCGGCTGCTGCAGCAGTTTCTGGAGGCGGGGATCGACGCCGCCCCGGCACTCCAGACGCTGAACGGTGCGCTGCGCCTGCGGAGCGAGGAGGTGAGCAGCTTCACCACCATCGACCTGCTGGCCCTGGAGCGGGGAAACGGGATGGCCACGGTATACAAGTACGGAGCCGCACCCTCCTATGTCAAGCGCACCGGCACCGTCACTCGAATTACGGGCCAAAACCTGCCTGCGGGGCTGCAGCGGGATCCTCCGGAGGTGACCAGAATCTCCCTGCAGCCGGGCAGCTGCTTCATCATGATCTCAGACGGCATTGCCGACGAGACCAACGATGAGTGGCTGCAGAACCTGGTGGCCGGTTGGCAGGGCGGCGAGGCCGACCAGCTTGTTTCCCTGATCCTTCGGGAATCCCGTACCCGCAAGGGTCTCAGCGATGACTGTGCCGTCATGATCCTGCAGCTGCCCGGCCGCGGGGAAAATGGAAAAAAGCAGGTATAATACCGGGGCGATCAGACCATAATGACAGTAAGACATGGCAAAGGAGGACAGTCTCTTGGTAAAAGGTATTTCGCGGCGGGTGGTCGTGGTGGACTCCCCGGATCCCAACATTTTTGAGCAGGCCATTTTCATCATACGAAACGACTCTGCCGACGGCGTCAGCTCCCAGCAGCTGGTGGAGCAGGCGGTGCGCATCGCCAAGAGCTATGCCCGTACCCACACCGCCCCACGCATGCGCCTGCAGTTCACACCGTTGATGGCAGCCCTGGCAGGAGCCGCCGCCATCGCACTGGTCTGGCTGCTGGTGGAGCTGCTGTAGTTTTGATTCTCTCACTCCCCCTTCCTTGAGGCGGACAGAAAACTGTCCGCCTCCTCTTTTTTTGTGCGCGGAGGTGTGATATAATGGGATATCTTTTTGAGAGGGGATGGCTGCCGTGCGCATCGGACAAGTGGAAATCCTATCCCGCATATCTCTGGCCCCCATGGCAGGCGTCACCGACCTGGCCTTCCGACAGATCTGCCGGGAGCTGGGCGCCGGCATGACCACCACTGAGCTGGTCAGCGCCAAGGCTCTTTGCTATCAGGATCAGAAGAGCCGCGCCCTGTTGAAGCTGGGACCTGGTGAGCATCCCGCCAGCGCACAGATCTTCGGCAGCGACCCGGTGTGCATGGCCGAAGCTGCCCGGATCGCCGCCGAGATTTCCGGCGCGGATTTCATCGATATCAACATGGGCTGCCCCGTGGGCAAGGTGGTGGCCAACGGTGACGGCTGCGCCCTGATGAAGGATCCGGAAAAAGCCGCCCGGATCGCCGAGGCGGTGGTGAAAGCCTCCCCGGTGCCCGTAACGGTGAAGATGCGCCGGGGCTGGGACAAGGGCAATATCAATGCCGTGCCCCTCTCCAAAATGCTGGAACAGGTGGGCGTGGCGGCCATCGCCGTACACGGCCGCACCCGCACCCAGATGTACGCCGGCCAGGCCGACTGGACCACCATCCGGGAGGTGAGGGAGGCGGTGAAGATCCCCGTCATCGCCAACGGCGACGTGTTCTCCGGGGAGGACGCCGTGCGGATTCTGGCCTTCACCGGAGCCGACATGGCTATGATCGGGCGGGGCAGTTTCGGAAACCCCTGGATCTTTCAGCAGGCACAAGCAGCGTTGGACGGCAGGCCCATTCCGCCTCTGCCTCCCCTGTCCGAGCGGTTTGACACCGCCGTGCGCCAGGTGGAGCTGGCGGCGGAGGACAAGGGCGAGCACATCGCCGTGCTGGAGGCCCGGAAACAGCTGTGCTGGTACTTAAAGGGCGTGGCCTACGCCAACTACTATAAGGAGCAGATTGTCCGCATGGACACCCTGGACGATGTTCACCGCATCGCCGAGGGCGTGAAACGGGACTTGAAATGACGCTCTGTCCGGCGGTTTTCTCCAGAAAACCGCCTGATTTTGTTAAAAAGAGCTTGACTTTTCTTCCCAGTCCGGTATAATAAATAGGCTCGCGTATCAGCGGGTAAATCCTTGCTCTCGCCTGTGAGCGAGGGCCATTTGTCCAGAAGGAGGTGCAAAAGTATGGCT